>Ga0214921_10000366_pt1 | contig 85946 bp, 127 predicted proteins | sample LL1505_MetaG_FD_177992 | JGI IMG/M metagenome (GOLD analysis project Ga0214921, IMG submission 177992) | Freshwater microbial communities from Lake Lanier, Atlanta, Georgia, United States - LL-1505 | ecosystem: Environmental > Aquatic > Freshwater > Lake | place: USA: Georgia | collected... | reverse complement strand
AAGACAAAGATGGTACTGAAGTTGTAGGCAATATCATTAGAGCGAGAATGCAGAAGAGTCGATTCACCAAAGAGCATTCTGCAGTAGAGATTCGATTAACTTATAGCAAAGGTCTGGATCGCTATTATGGTCTACTTGATATTGCTGAGAAGTATAACATCATTAAGAAAGTATCTACACGATATGAATTGCCAAACGGAAACAAAGTCTTTGGCAAATCAATTAATGATGAGCCTGAAAAGTATTACACAAAAGAAATTCTTGATTTAATTGACGAAGCATGTAAGAAAGAATTTTTGTATGGTCAAGAATCTATTGTTGACGAAGACAGAGTTGAGGAAGAAGAACATGAAAATGAATGAAGATTATCAAGTAACTGAAACAGACATTAAGTACAAAGACAGAGATACCGTCGCTACTATTAAAATTTTGACTGGAGAGTATGCTGATATAGAATTTAACTTTGGAGAAATTAGTTTTGGAGATGAAGAGAATCCTGACGGAACATTTACAATCAGCTTCAATTATGATATTCTACCAGAAGAATATAAAAATCTAAAGAGTGATGAAAACTTCGAAAAAGTTGTTGGAACAATTCTAAATGATCTTTTGTTGGAATCAATAAACGCAGCTGAGAAAAGGTACAAAAATGAACTTAGAGCAGAAAATACTGAAACACCTGTTGACTGATGAGGAATACACAAGAAAAACTTTACCTTTCATTAAAAGCGAATACTTCCAAGATTCCTCAGAGAAAATTCTTTTCGAAGAGATAAAAAACTATGTTGTTAAATATAACTCAATGCCTTCAAAAGAGGCATTGAGCATTGAAATTGACAACAAAGTAAATCTGACTGACGATCATCATAAAAGAACTATTGAATTAATCTCAGAAGTTTGCACTAGTGATGATACGTCAGACACAAAATGGTTGATTGATGCAACAGAAACTTTTTGTCAAGAAAAAGCAATTTACAATGGGATCATGCAAAGCATTCAAATCCTAGATAGTAAAAACAAAGTCGAAAAATTAGATAAAGGTTCAATTCCAAAAATACTTGCAGATGCGCTATCCGTTTCTTTTGATAATCACATTGGTCATGATTTTATTGATGACGCTGAAACACGCTACGAATTCTACCATAGAGTTGAAAAGCGAATCCCATTCGACTTGGACTACCTCAATAGAATTACAAAAGGCGGTCTCGCAGAGAAATCATTAAACATTGTTCTTGCTGGCACTGGTGTCGGTAAAAGTCTTTTTATGTGTCATTGTGCAGCAGCTAATCTCACAATGGGAAAGAACGTACTGTACATTACATTAGAGATGGCAGAAGAAAGAATTGCAGAACGAATTGATGCTAATCTACTTAACATTGAATTGAATCATCTAGTTGCAATGCCTAAAGCAACATATCTAAAACGAATTCAAGAAGTGAAAGAAAAGACTAAAGGCAAGCTAATCATCAAAGAGTATCCGACTGCAAGTGCAAGTGCAACAAACTTTAGTCATCTGCTAAACGAATTGAAATTGAAACGACAATTCATTCCCGATATTATCTACATTGACTATTTGAATATTTGTGCATCATCAAGAATGAAACATGGATCAAATGTTAATTCGTATACATACATCAAATCGATTGCAGAAGAATTGCGTGGTCTTGCTGTAGAGAACAGAGTTCCAATTGTTTCTGCTACACAAACGACAAGAAGTGGATATTCTAATTCCGATGTTGGATTGGAAGATACATCAGAGTCTTTTGGTCTTCCTGCAACTGCTGATTTAATGTTTGCATTAATTTCAACAGAAGAATTGGCAGAAGCGAATCAAATTATGGTAAAGCAATTAAAGAATCGTTATTCGGATCCAACAACAAATAAAAGATTTGTAATTGGAGTTGATAGAGCAAAGATGAAACTTTATGATGCACCTAATTCATCGCAAAACAATATATCAGATAGCGGTCAATACGACAATAAAGAAGACGATACTCCAATCTTTGATAAAAGCACAATTGGTAAGTCATTGAAAAATAAAAGAGATTTTTCAAATCTTAAGGTATGAGACTTTAACGCCCACCTCTAGAACCCGCCTGGAAGCGCCTCCAGGCGATTCTTACTAACCCACCGACACTACCCTACACGGCGCCTATAGACGCTCCTATAGCGCCGTAAAACTGTTGTAAATTTACAACGTTGTATTTGTGCGACACCAAAAAAGTCCTTGCTTTTTTCCACGATCAGAGTACAATAGATCTTGTGGTGAGAGAGAAACAAAGGAACAGAAAATGAATTTCAAAGAAGCTATGATCGTTGTTGAAGAATTCAAAGAAACCTGGTGCTTGCCTGGGTTGCTCGAAACCCTTGAATTCATGGCTGTGCCACGCAACCGCGAAGAGATGACTGACGAAGAAGTCCGCGCCTATCGCGTTGTGTGTATCGAAATGAGCAAACTGTTTGCTCCAAAGGCTGCTTAAAATGCGTAAGATCGAAGAAAAAATCCTAGACTTGTTTCTAATGAGTTTCGTGGGTGTTGCGACACTCTTTCTGATGACTGCTCTTGTTGACGCCCTAGCTAAGTAATTGAGGAATTGAAAATGAAAGTAGGCGATAAGGTAATGTCCTTCGATTTCAACGGAATCGATAGCTGCTACATGGTTGGCGAAGTTGTCGGAATCCAGAGCGATGGTCTCTTCCGTGCGAAATTCATCAAGCGGGTTTGGGAAGATGAGGAGGATACGAAATTCAAAACCGACTACTTCACCGCTCCCATGCAGGGCACAATGTTTGGTGACAATAAAACTTTCCCTCGCGTTGTAGTGGTCGGCTAAAATGATGAAAACCACCAAAGCCACGATTGTTGTCCATCATCATGACAATACAAATTTCTTTAAGATGAAATTGCCGACGTGGCGGTGGGGTTGTTGCGAAATTGTGCGGGAAGTGACTTTCGAAACCTGTCCGCATGGAATTTACGCAGAAGGTGAATTGGGATTCATCATGGCCTACGGTAAGAAGGTTCCCGTCTACCGCGTCGAGGGCGATGACCACTTCGAAATTCTGTAAAAAAAAGCCTTGACAGCAGACCAGAACCAGCGTACAATGGATCTTGTGGTGAGAGAGAAACAGCGGAGTCCAGAGATGATTACTTGTACAGATATTGCTGATGCGTTTGATTGTGGTTGGTCGCCAGAAGCCGTTGCTGCGGTTTTCAAGTTAAACCTTGCTGATGTGTTGTCATTCTACAATGATTACATTGAGGCCTACGAAGCGGCTGTTCTTGGTGATCCAGAAATTCAGCGCGGTTTTGATAATTTTCGGGAGTGATTGGAATGTTAGTGAAAACTGAAATGGAGATGTTGATTGACGTTATTGTCAAACGTGAAAAGTCAAAGGGTCTTTCAGATACCGATGCGCGAATTTTTGCTCTTGGTTATCTAGGATCATACGTTCAGCACAATCTTATTAATCAAGTTCCAAAAGCGCGGCGCAAGTTGTTGCGAGCCGATATCCTTGAGCGTATTACCATTATTGCTGGAGACATTTGAAATGGCTTACATGAACCAAGAAAAGAAAGCAAAGATTGCTGCCAAGCTAAAGCCTGTTCTAAAAAAGTATGGCATCAAAGGTTCTTTGTCGGTGCACAATCATTCCTCGATTTGCTTGACCATCAAGAGTGGTCCAATTGATTTCATTGGTAACTCCAATGAGACTTGTTCGAAAGACTTTTATCAGGTTGCTCGCGGATTTGTTCCTAATAAAACCGACTATGAGCAAGTGAATACTTACCACTATCAGAGTCATTATTCTGGTGCTGCAAAGCAAGCGTTGGAAGAAATTATTCCAATTCTTTACTCTGCTGATTACTATAACAATAGTGATGCACAAATCGATTACTTTGATACCGCATATTATGTGCATGTTAACATTGGTAAGTGGAATGCTCCTTATCAAGTTACAGTTTAATTCAAAGGAGTTATATGAAATTCGAAGAAATGTCAGAATACGATCAAGACAATTTGGATTTTCTTTTGTTTGCAAGTGATGAAGTGATGCAACAATGGCATGCTGAAATGGATGATGATGATATTTCATATGCTATGGAGTTGCTTGAAACCGCAAAGTGGTATATCATATCCAAACAAGTAGAACTTGGAATTCTAAACGTCACAAGTTTTTCTGCAGCAGATGCAGCCCTTAGTAAATACATGCTTTCACAAAATGGAGATACAACAGAATGAATATTAACGTTAATCTAGAAGTTACAGAAGATTCGGTTAAAGATTTGACAGTCGCATATTTGCTTCATCTATTCGAAGTGAACAAAGATCTGCCCATCGATAATAGTTTGCAATTGCAGGCGTCAATTAAAACTATTTTGGAATACATTATGGATCCAGAAGATTATGAAGGTGTTCTTGCGGATCTACAATGATAGTCTATACACATCAGAAATCCAAGCGGCGCAAGCCTAATGCAAAGCAGAGAGAACTTGAAGCTGATTGGAATAAACTGCTCGACAAGTATAGTCCAAAAAAGATTGTAGTCAAAGCAGAATCCAAACAATACGAAGTTGCTCCTTTGCCTCATAGAGAAATACATAACGCAAAGAGTTATGATTCTGGCGTTGGTGCTGCGACAAAGCCAATTCATGGAAAAGTCTATACTGGCAACAAAATGATTGGCATTGGTACGTTGCATAAGTCGAATGCAGTTCCAATCTTTACAGACGATGAAGCAAAAGACCAAGCATCAATGCGCCGATAACTTTAAATCCCGAGACATAAATAAGCCTGTAATCAAATACAGGCTTTTTTTTATTGGACGGAATAAAGACATGGCACACTTAGCATCCAAAGCAACCGACGGAAGACTATCTTTCACAAAGTACGTTACTGACAATAAAAGATATAAAGAAATTGAGTATGAAATTGAGAAAGGCTTAATTGGAAACTTATATAAAACAGCTAAAACTGGTCTTGTCATAGTAAAACAATTAAAAGCAGAGACAAAGTTTAAGATTATAGACACAAAATTATATGAAATTTCTGGATTGAAACTTGCTAAGGTTAAAATTGGTGCGGTCGAAGGAATGATCGAAATCAACAAAATTAGAAAACCAACGAATGCTAATAGCACACAATACGAAGATGAAGTTGTCGAAGCAATCAATAATTACATTTTAGAATGTGGCGGTAAAGTTGACATAAAATTAAAAGGCGACAGCACAATATACAAAGATATTGCGTATGCAATTAAAGTTGACAAAACTCTAAAACGTCTAGGCGGAGTAAGGGGAGATCCTAAAGCAGATATTATTCTATGTAAAGACATAAAAACGCCTCTAGTTAAAGGATCGATATACTTGTCACATAAAAAAGCTGGTGGAGCTGAAGCGTTTCAGCAATATGGTGGATTATCAGAACTTGCTGGAGAAGAAATTTATAATCATCCTCTAGTTCAAAAATTTTTAGGTAATGTTGTTAATATTCTTGGCGATAAAGATCAATTACCATCACCAGTTATGGGTACATTTAAAGATATTAGATTGTCAAATCTATCAATCTATGGACCAGAATTTGGTAAAGCATTTTCATTACAACATGTTCAAGCAATTGGCCAAGGTCATGCAAAATTTACTGTTAGTGGTAAAAGTACAGAATTGACATTTGATGGTGGAATGGGATTATCTGGGAATTTAAGTCACTTTACTGGAAACTTTTTACCAGTTTTTGGTGCAACATTTAGGGCTGGTCGCGGTTTTGAATATAAAAACAAAAGATATAATGGCGTAAGATTAGGTATCTATCCACAAAAACTAATGGCGACAAGAACGGGTTTAATTAAAATCGAACTTTAATAATATTATAAATAAAGCATAACGCAGTTAGACTAAGGTAAACCTGCAACAGATAAGGCTAAGGCAATCTCTATATGTACTTGAAAGAATTTAAAAGCAAAATTTGGCTTCAAAAAGCAGGACTATTGAAAGAAGATAGATCGGAAACAATTACCGAATCTATTCGCCAAGGCTTACCTCACATTACAACAATGGACCATGAGCAGTTTCAAAATCTGACTCACGACAATAAAGTCCACATTCACACTACAACAGAAAAGACAGATGGTCAATCAATGATGATTGGCTATGATGATCAAGGATTTTATACACAATCGACAGGTTCTGGAAATGACAAAATGCGTCACCCAGAAGATTATTCAAATAGAGTTAAAAAGAGAGCTGAAGTAACTGGAAAAGAACCAGATTATACAGCAGCAAAAGCATTTGCACACATTCATAGAACATTGCAGTCAAATCATAAATTAGTAAAATATCTAAATGATTTGCATAAAAAAACTGGCGAAGAAGTTAAAGTAAGAGGTGAATCATTTTATAAGCCATGGGGAAAGCCAAGTGAACATGAAGGCGAAATTAAATTCGTTGGAACATCTTATGCTACCCATCACATGGGTAAAGTTGGTAAATTCGTAATTCATTCTAAATTACCAGAGAATAAAAATCTTGATATTGAATATTTTAAAAAGAATTTATCAGACGCAAACATCAATTTCGATGATGATAAAGTAGATCACACTAAAGGTAATGTTGATGTAAGCCATGAAAGAAAAGAATTCGATAAATTGAATCACGAATTAATCAAAGCTAGAACAACAAAAACAAATAAAGAAGAAAAAGCACTTGAACTTGCTAAGTTTGATGTTATCAAAAAGAAAGTGTCGGATAAAGTAGATTCGCATGTAAAAGGATTGAATATTAAACCAAAATGGGGATCTGGAACAGAAGGTGCTGTTATTCATCCTTCTGAAGCAAATCCACATGCACCAAGATTTAAAGTGACAAGTGACACATTTAGAGAATATAGAGCGTCAGATGCTGCTAAAAATTTAAAAAAGAGAGATTAAAATGTTGTCGTTTAAAGAAATATTAGATGAAGGTGGCAATGTCAAATTAAAGACTGGTGAGACTGCTGTTCCAATTAAAATCACTCCAGAAAATAGAGCGCAAGTTCAAAAAGATACATATGATATGCTTCATGCAATGCATCAATCATTTAATAAAGCATACGGTGCAGATCTATTTGGTAAAGACGCAAAGGCATTAGCAACTGGAACAACGTATTCTGGTTCGACTAAAAGTCTAATGAACAAAAGTATTTCTGATGTTGAGTTTACTACACATAAAAAAGAAGCTGGTGACATTGACGTAAAGATTCCACAAGAACATATGCCAACAATAGCACAGCATTTAACTCCTGGGCAAAAGTTCGGCAAATACACATACGTTGGAATGAAGAGTGGTGGTGCAGAACATCATGCAATTATGCGCCATGATAGTGGAGAACATCATCAGCTAGATTTTGAGAAGTCTGCATATAGTGACCATGAGCCTTCAGAGTTTGATCAGTTTGCACATTCAGCCGATTGGAGTGATACAAAACTTGGTATCAAAGGCGTACATCATAAGCAACTATTAAATGCTGTTGGAACAGATCAACACAAATTTTCAATCCTATATGGCGTTGGATCAAGAACAAATAAAGACGCTGCTTGGGAAAATAGCATTGAAAAAATGACAAAAACATTGTTTGGATCAAATGCTGATGCTAAACAATTACATTCTTTTCAAGGTATTGTACAACTAATTAAAAAGCACATACCTAAGTCACATCATCAAGCAATTTATGATAAGTTTAAGGGTGATGTAACTAAAACAAATAAACATATCAATAACAAGCCAGCATTAGAACTTTTAAGAAAGCAGCTTGGAGTTAAAGATACTGTTGCTGAAAACACATTAAATGAATTTGATCATAAAAAACATGTCGATTTGATTCGCGCCCATATGCACAAATTGGGTTATGGCCAACTTGGCGATGGAACAGATGCACAAGTGTTTGCTAAAAAGACAGGACCAGTTATTAAAATACTAGTACCAGAATCTGGTGACATTAAAACTGCTGACAATACTTTTCTAGCATTTTATGATTATTGTCAAAAGAATAAAAGCAATCCACATCTACCAAAATTTGTAGAAGTTCAGGGACAGCATCATGCAACATTTGAAATGGATGGTGAACAGTTTCGACAAATAGCAATGGAACGATTGCAAGAACTAGATCCAGATTATGATGATATGATTTTAGATATGGTAGATGATGCTGAACAGAATAAACCACTAAATCCAGAATATAAAAAATATGCAAAGTTTTATGAAACGATGAAATCGATTATATCGACTGGTCGTAAATTAGATTTTAGTATTGATATTATGGATTTTAATAATAGCAATGTAATGCAAAGAGGTAAAACATTAGTGATCATGGATCCATGGGTTACTACTAGTTTAGCAAAAGAAAGTTTTAATCCTATTTTAGAAAAGAAAGACGATGTACATCACGCTAGTGTTATTCCTTTGACTGGATTTTCTCCAATATCGCACATGGGACATGCACTTGATCTTGGTGCAGCTTTAAAGAAATTGCCTGGCGCAAAGCATATTGGCGTTTCAAATAAAGCTGATCTTTACTCTGGAGAAGAAAGAAAAGATATTCTTTCCAAACAATGGAAGCAGTCTAATCTACAAACGCATTTGGTAAAGTCTGGTGGAGAAACTATTGCTAATGCATACAATGCTTTACCTAAGACTGGTGAAAAGCATTTACACATTCTAGTCGGACACGATAGAAAAGATTTTGCACAAGGACTAAAGGCATCATTAGAAGCTGGTAAGATTAAAGAGATGGGAGACAATAGATGGACTTCTATCACTATTCATCATCCAGAAGACTCTGATAGATCGCATGGAATGTCTGGAACAGCAATGAGAACTGCTGCAGAAAAGGGTGATTTAGAACAATTTCATAAACATCTAGGACCAATGTTTTCTAGTGCTGAAGCAAAGAAGCACATGGAAAAGTTTCAGACTGGTCTTTCATCGGGACAAATCAAAGTGAAGAGACCAGGTAATAATCCAAAGAAAGTAGTAAAAGAAGACTTAGATGAAGCAAAGATTAAACTAACTGCTGCACAAAAAATACAGAGAGCAATTGAAAAAGAAAGAGAACGAAACAAGCCATACGCTGCAGCACAAGATAGAGAAAGGAGATTGACAGCAATGATTAATTCTCACGATCAAAAGAAAAAAGAAGACGAGAAAAACGAATCTATTTTGGGCTATTCACAAAGACTTGCAAGAGGTCAAAGATTTAAGAGAATGCAGAAGCGTTTACTTAGAACAAGACTTGCTCAAGCGAAACGATTTGCTGATCCTAAACGCCTAAAAGGTCGTGCAGTTAAAGATGCATACAAATTGTTTAGGGCTAGAATTACTGGCGGGAAGAATTATGCATCATTAAGCACAGGCGAAAAGATTAGCGTAGACACAAGACTACAGAAGATGTTGCCGGGAATTAAAAAACTTGCAGCAAGATTAGTTGGTGCTGAAAGACAAAAAGAAATGCAAAGAAAACAAAAAGCATTGATGAAAAGAGAAAGCACAATGGATGAGTTATTTTCTCTAACTTTTAATTTGAATGAAGTTGCTCAAGATCCAGATATTAAAAGTAAAGAAGGCACTCAGCCTAAAAAATATTATGCTGGACTAGATAAAAATACAAAAGAATTACGATCAGCTCATTTTGAAAAGAATGGACCAAAATCAGATTCAGATAAGTCTGGCTATGAAGATGCGCCAGGAGATAAAGAAGCGAGAGAAAAAGGAATGCCTCAATCAAAACACACACTTAAATTTAAAAAGATGTATGGTGAATCTATGGATAGAAAAGAATCATCAAGACTAGACCAATTAGTTCGCATGGGATTAGCTGACACAAAGATGTTATCTGTTCTCAAGCGTTCAATGGAGAAACTAAAATCTGGCGATCAATTAAGCACACAAGAAAAGTCTGCAACAAATGATTTGCTATCTACACTTCTAGATATGGTTCTATCTTCTGATAGTCTATTTGGAATGACAAGAAAGCAATTGCAAAAAGAATCTGTTGATGATAAATTTAAAAAGTATATTACTCCAGCATCAAAGTCTACACCAAAGATTGAAAAGATTTCTACTCCAGCAGGAAAGTCTGGAAATGGAACTGAGTGGAAAGTGACAGGAAAACTATCAAGCGAGACTAGAACATTTAAGAGTAAAAAAGACGCTGAAGACTATTTCAAAGTAGTTAAAGAGTCTATGGATGATTATGAAGATAATTACGAAGATTCTCCAGAAATGGATGGAATCGAAATGGCTCAAATCGAATTAGCAAACATGATTGAAGATGCAAACGATTTATTAGATATGCTTGATGAAATGGACGAAGAACCAGATCAGTGGGTTCTTTCAAAGATTACAAAGGCTGCTGATTACATTGCAACTGCATCAGACTATTTGCAATTTGAAGATAATTTTGAAATGGGTGACGAAGAAGATGACGATGGAGAATATTCTGGTGAAATCGATGATTCCGTTCTTGACCAATACACAATGGATGCACCAGCAAGTGATTATGGTTCAGCATATGAAGAATTTAGACCAATCATCGAAGAAATTGAGGGGCTTCAAAAGAAAGCTGAAAAGTCTGGCATTTCATATAGCATATTGAAACAAGTCTACAATCGTGGTATGGCTGCATGGCAAGGTGGTCATCGTCCAGGAACTACACCACAGCAATGGGCATTTGCTAGAGTTAATTCATTCATTACAAAAGGTCAAGGTACCTGGGGTGGAGCGGATAGTGACTTAGCATCTAAAGTAAAAAAGAATGAAGAGTTCTCTAAATTCGCTGAAGCATTAGAATGGGGAACAGATGCACTAAGAATGTCTTATGCAAGAGCAACTCCAGGACAAAGCCCAGATATCATTACGGCTAAATATTCAGCAAATAGTGTGATGAATACATTGAATGATATCACTACACAAAGAAAGAAAAAGATTTTTGATGAAGAAACTTCATGTTGTGGTGATTGTAAAGATGAGATTGTCGAAACTGTAGATTGGGAAAATATTTTAGTTGAAGCAGATTATCAAGGTAAAACTGTTAAATTAAATGATCCTTTTAGAACACCAGGCGAAAATAAAAAGTTTGGCGTTTATACTATGGGACCAAATGGTGATGTTGTGATTGTTAGATTTGGTGATCCTAATATGGAAATCAAACGTGACGATCCTGAACGTAGAGCAAGTTATAGAGCAAGACATGGTTGCGATAATCCAGGTCCTAAGTGGAAAGCAAACTATTGGTCATGCTATCAATGGCGTGCTGGTTCCAAAGTAGATAGTTAATACGAGAGTAATACGAGAGAGATACAATGACAACTAATTCAACATTTAAAATATTCACCGACAAAATGGGTGGCACACGGGCTAATACTTACATCGGTACAATTGGTGAAGTATTCTATGATGTAGATGGCACAACGCCACTGAGACTTTCTAATGGCACAACGCCTGGTGGCATACCTTTTGGCATTTCTTCGATCAGTTCATCATTTGACCCACAATTCAAAACTGTATCTGGTAATACATTATCTGGCACAGTATCAACAGGAAGTTATGTCAAACAAGGTGCGATTGTCCACTTTAGAGTGAACGTAAGTTTTGCAAACACAACAGATTTTGGTGCAAACAGTCAATTTCAATGCACATTGCCTTTTGCATCAAGCTCAACGATGACACAACGAGGTGGAACATTACATCAGGTAACTGGAGATACAAAATACCATATAGCGGGTATTACGGATCTCGATACAACGGGAAATACAACAATGTTATTTTACTATTCCGGTAGCACAACAGACCTTGCGTGGAAAGCCAACACACCAGTTGGCGCAACATCAAACACAAGCCATTTCGATATTTCTGGTGCGTATGAAACGCCATCACTATTCGTATAGCCTTAATATAAGTAATTCAGATTAAAAAATACAGGAGATAGTAAAATGTCAACACTAGCAGATAAAATGGGATTGCCTAAAGGTCTTTTGGACGCAGTTAAAGGTGTATTGTCTGAAGAACTAAGCGACAAGCAAAAGAAAATCGACAAGAATAAGAATGGCAAGATTGATGGTGAGGATCTTTCTGCTTTACGCAATAAAAAGAAACCACAAGGTGCGGACTTTGCCGCACAAAGACGTAAAGAAAGACTTGCATCTAATGGAAATATGGATGAAGATCAAGATTTAGAAGAAGGTGGCGAACAATACAAAGTCAAATCTATTGGATATGATCCAAAGAGAGGTGACTATTTTGTTCATCCAACAACTGGCGAAAAAGTTTATAAGTCTGGCGTAAGCAAAGGCGATCATGTAAATCCAAAGACTGGTGAAGTGAAAAAGAAAGTTGCTGAGTCCGAGACTTTAGATGAAAATGATGCAGCAATGAAAGCACACATGAATATGGGTCATCGTGTTAAACAAAATTCTGATGGTTCATATACATGGTTTGATGACAAGAATAAAATTGCAAGAAAAGTTGACGGAAAGAAGCAATCATCCGTTAAATGGACTGCAAAAGGAAAAGATGAAAGTGATCCAGATGATATGGATGAAGAAGTTAAATTGCAAGAAGGAATTAGTTCAGCACAAATTAGTAGAATGAAAGCTGAGTATTCTAAGATTGATAGAATTGATCCGTCTAGCGATAACTATAAGAAACTTATTTCTATGTTAGATAAGTTGGGTAAGCCAGAATTGCAAACACTTTCAGACGCAGGTATTAAGTTTGTTTCTGGTCTTGCAAAGAATCGTGTCAATCGCATGGGCATGAAAAAAGAAGAAATTGAACTTAAAGAAGAACAACATTCTGTTTTGTATAAAATGAAAAAAACTGATCCAAAAATTGCAGTTGCACATTATAAATCAAAAGATGATGCACATAAGTTTTTATCATCGGTAAAAGAAAAAGGTGGTAACGGAATTGTTAGATCAAAAACTAATGAAGAAACACAATTGGATGAAGGACGCCCATCACAGCGTCATCCATTAGAAGGCCATGACTATCACAAGAAGAGTGATGCTGAATTAATTTACATTGGTAAAGACGCACACAAAGCTGCAGAAGCAATGAAAGGTCACAATACTAATGCAGAGAACAAATATCGCGATCAAGCTAATGATGCTGCGACAGTTAGATACTTCCGTCAAAAGAATGGTATGCCAGATTGGTATAAAAAGAAATATGGACATGACGTTAAGAAAGAAGAAGTTCAATTAGAACAAAATGGTAGTCCAAAATCAGACAGTTTAGAGCGTTCGTATAATCAAAAATTGAATAAAGCTGAAAAGCAATTGACAGATGAAAGTCAGCCAATCAATCAAGAAACAAAAAAATTGATGAAGGGACAAGTGACAAAAACTGGTGTTGCTAAATGGCTTGCTACTGGTTCTGATAATATGAAAAAAGAAGAGAAGATTCCAGAATTCAAATCTGGTGGAAAGCCTTTAGAGAAGAAATTCAACAAAGCGTTTAAAGACTTAGGTGTTGATGCTAAAGTTAAAATCAAAACTGTTGGAAATGTTTCAGCTAATGAAGAAGTTGTTTCAGAAGCATCTAGAGTTGTGAAGCGTGTTAAAGACTTAGCTAAAAAGAAAATGATGAAGAAAGAAGAAGAAACTCCAAGCAAAGCAAACGTCGAAAAGGGCGATCAATTGACTGGAAAGAAAGAGCCAATTGAAATTAATCCAGAGATGAAGAGTTAAAATGACGAATGAATTGCCTCAAATTTATTGTGACATGGATCAGGTTTTGGTTAACTTCGTCGGTGGTGCTAATAAAGTGTTAGCTGCTGCTGGACTAAAACCTTTTCCAGAAGAAGAAAAGAATGCTAAGTGGGAAGCAATGAAACAAGTTCCAAAGTTTTGGGCGAATCTAGAGCCTATGCCAGATGCACTAACACTTTGGAGATTCATTCGTCCACATAATCCATATATTCTATCGACTCCATCTAAGCGCATGATTACATGTAAGCCAGAAAAGATTGAATGGGTTAGAAAACATTTGGGTCATGTAGAAAAAATTCTTCTTGTTCCAAGAGAAGATAAACAACAATATGCAGTAAGTGAAGATGGAAGACCAAATCTTTTAATTGACGATTACGAAAAGAACATTAAAGAGTGGATTGCTAAAGGTGGTGTTGGAGTTCGCCATATAAATAGTATGAATACAATTTCGCAATTAAGAAAACTAGGATACTAAAAAGGAGACCACCATGGCACTATGGGGACAAAGAGACACTTTCACATTAACTGGAACTGCTTTTGCAAATAACACAGTTAATACATCAATTTTAACAGGAACTGGAACTGTTTTTACAACAGAACTTCAAGTTGGTAGTACAATTTTAATTAATGGCTCAAGCCGCAAAATTCTATCAATTGCAAGCAATACATCATTGACATTTGAACCTGCTTGGACAGCTGCTAACGTTGCTACAACTATTTATGGAAGAGACACACCAAAATGGTTAACAGCTAATAGTGCAACAGTTCAAAGTTCACAATTAGCAAACACAATCTACACATTTGGTGTCGATTCAAATGAAGCTAGAGCTGATTCACACACACATGCTGGTTGGGTAAACGTTATTCGATATACCGACATGCATGGTAATTCTCGTAAAAAGTATGAGACATTAGTTGCATTCCCGAATATTTACAATGATACAGATGACGATGCAACATTCCCAGACAGTTTCATTACTATTGTTACACAACCAAGTGCAAACTCGGCAGCCAACAATTCGGCAGCATCGTTTACAATTGTTGCAACAATTCAGCCTACTGGAAATACAATCAACTACCGTTGGCAGCGCGCAGCGAATGCAAATGCAGCATTCGTGGATCTAACAAACACTGGTACATACACAAACACAACCAATGCAACATTGACAATTGCAAACAATACAATTGCTGCTGGTGGTGGTGGACTATCGAATGCGATCTTCCGCGTCACAATGTCTTCAGTTGGTCAGTCTGCAAACACAACATCTGCAAACGCACTATTGATTACAGTATAAAAACTTTATCTTATGGGGTGATAGGTAAAACTATCACCCATTTTGGTCCGAGTCCCGGTAGTAGCATTCCCATTCAATTGGGTTTACATTAGGAGAAAAGAATGGCAGATAAGAAGGTAACGCAGTTAGCCGCATTGACTGTACCAACAAAAGAAGACTTGTTGTTAATTATTGATGATCCTTTAGGATCCCCAATTAGCAAAAAAATTACTATTGGTGATTTTTTTGGAACAACATCACCAGTAAGCGTAAATGCAATTGCTTTAACTGCAACTGGTGATACAACATTAGTCGCAAATAATTTCACATTCACTGCATCAAACACAGTAACTATTAGCACAGGCGTAGTTATTAATAGTAGTGGTGCTGCGTCTGATACACAAATCAAATCAGACAATCAAGAGAATATGTTTTATGTTAAAGCATCTACTGATAGAATTGGAATTCTTACAAATTCTCCAACGTCTGCGCTTGATATTAATGCAGACTCAGTTAGAATTCGTACAGCGAATACACCAGCAAGTTCATCTGTCAATTGGCAGGTTGGAACAATTACTTGGGACGCAAACTATATTTACGTCACAACAAGTGCAGGTGTCACTAAGAGGGCTGCATTAAGCACATTCTAATTTATGATTGTTTTGACTGATGATAATTTTGATGAATATGCAGTAAAAAATTATGTAAATCCAAACTGTGTATCTATTTTAGAGTTTCTTGATGATTTGCAAACTATCAAATACATTAAAAGACTTGTAAATAGATACTCAGATAAAAAAGACTTAAAAGAAAGATTGATATTAAACCATATAATTTCTCTTTCAAATGTTTTTGGTGTTGAAGCTACTGTAACTATGTTGAGATTCAAGATTCAAAAAAAGAATCACGATATCATCAATGCGTTTTTTCTTTACCTAAATTATGATGCTCCGGAAAATATGGATGTTTTAGATTTAAATTTATACAATCAACTAAAGAAGAAGATTTAGAGATGGCAAATTTAGTAGACTTATATCTTGTTTATAGAGTATTGCGTCAACTGACAACTCCATTCGAAAACTGGGATGCATATAAGACTGGCGTAATTGACGCTGAAGGCAATCTTATTAAGAAAGCGTATGATCGTAGAACAGCAGAAGAGCAAGAGTCTTTTACTAAGTTTGATTTATTGATGTTGAAACTTAAAAGGGTTTTGGGTGTGTTGCCATTTGGAAAAACAAAACTAGCATCATACGCTGCAGCATTGTTTCTTATAAAAGAAGAAAAGAATCTTACTGAAGAAAATCTTGAAGAGCGTTTTATGAACTATTGTAATAAATCAGAACTTATAAATGAGAAGTGGTCGCAAAAATATAAAAGAAGTATTGATTGCAACAATCCAAAAGGGTTTTCACAAAGAGCGCATTGTCAAGGAAAAGAAAAGAATGAAGACGCACCAGCAAATAATGTTGGTGGTGGCAATATTGCTGGAACACAAGGCGATCCTCCTCGACCAACTAAAGTAATGATGCGCAGATTTGCACAAAATGATGTATTCGTTGTTGATCAGCAAAGATTTAACAATGCGAGAATGGGCAAAAAGAAATTCGTAAAGTATGAAAAGTATGTCGGTTCAGATGATGTTGGTAATGCAATTAGAGACTTTGGAAGAAAGTATCCAAAGAAGCCAATCATTCTACAAGATGAAAAGACTGGATCAATGATCTTTTTACGTCATGGTAAAAGTGGAATGTTTACTGAGCAATTTGATAATAAGCCAAAAGAAATCACTCAAGCAGATTTAAAAACTATTGAAGTCTATGCAGACAAGTTATTCAAAGCTGTAGGCATAGATGTTAATTTCACAAGACACTTTTTGGATCGTGTAAATGATGCAAGAAATGTCAAACAAATCACTCCAGATGAATTGACTGATCTTTTTAGAAAGTCTTATGAGAAGTATGGAAAGAAAATTTCAAAGCTAGGTCCAGATGCTGAAGCTGTACTTAATGATATGAGAACAAATATCAATATGCCATTCGTTTTGAATTGGGACAGAAACTCTCAAGAGTTGGATTTAGTCGCAAAGACTGTTATGCGTAAAAAGAACTTCATGACTCAGAATCAAAAACTATCGGTATAAAGACGGAGCATTATTATGATAATGTGGTTATTAGAGCATGTACCAAACTGGGTTTCACAATTAAGTTTTCTACTTGGAATTCTTGTAATTGTAATTTCGTTGTTCATTCCAAACAATCTTTATAAGATTGTTATTAAATTTATTGGTATTTTTATTTTATGTTTTAGTTGTTTAATGATTGGTATCAATAGTGAAAGAGATATTTGGGAAGCAAAAGTAAAAGAACTAGAAGTCAAATTAGCAAGTAGTGAAGTTCAATCTATAAAAGAAAATATAAAGATAGTAGAAAAAATTGTAACAAAGAAACAGATCATCAAAGAACGTGGTGAAGAAGTTGTGAAATACATTGATAAAGAAGTTGTGAAATATGATTCTAAATGTGAAATCCCACAAGAGTTTATTAAATCATTAAATGATTCTTCAGAAGGATTTAAGCAATGAAAAAGATTTCATTATTTTTATTATTGTTTGTTGTTGGATGTGCAACACAACCTGTTCCAATAGTTGCCAGATTTCCAGAAGCAAATAAATACATTCTAGAAAAATGTTCATCTTTGAAAAAAATAGAAGCCGAAGCAAAATTAAGTGATGTAGCAAAGACAGTATCACAAAATTATTCGTTGTATCATGAGTGTTCAGCTAAGACTGATTCGTGGATTGAATGGTATCAAAAACAAAAACAAATCTATGAAAAGGCTAGCGACTAAAAATGGCTGCAAACGAAATACAAGAATCCTTAAGAGTTGACGTTGAGGTGTTGAAGGAAAAAGTCTTGACACTCACCCAACTTTGTAATAAAATAGATACATTGATCGAAAAACTTGTTGATAATAACGACAAGATGATCGCACAAATATACCAAGATATGGAAAAACGAAAGTCAGACACCAACACGGATGTAAAAGAATTGCACTCAAGAATTACCACAATTAGTAGAGAATTGTCGGATAAGGTTGAACTGACTGAACGTAGAATCATGGACGAAATCAAGTCCTTGCGAAATGATATTAGCGAACATAACAAAAAAGAAGATGGCGAATTCAAGAAGCTACTAGAGTGGCGTTGGATGGTTGCTGGAGGAATTGGGGTTGCTGTCTGGATCGTGTCGCAACTAAAACTTGAAGGGTTAGCGAAACTTTTCCATTGACTTGACTCTCCTCTCAAGATGCGCTATACTGTAAGATACTTGTAACAGAGCGCAGACAATATTATGAGCATGTGGATCGATCACAAATACATCGGATGTATTTCCGTTCGTTTAGATAAATTCGTTCGTAAAAGCGATTATCTATATAACTTCCGCTGTCCAATTTGCGGAGACTCCCAAACAAATAGAACAAAGGCTCGCGGATACATATTCGCGCAAAAGGGTGGCATGTTTTACAAATGCCATAATTGTTCTGCAAGCACTACTCTAGGTAATCTAATTAAAGCTGTAGATCCAAATCTTTACAAAGAATATTGCTTAGAGCGATATAAAGAAGGCGAGACTGGAAGAAAGCCACACAAAGAGCACGGATTCGTATTTAAGCCAGTAAAGTTTGGAAGTAACAAGTCTGAAAACTTTAAAGGCATTCTTATTCCTTTGTCTGAACTTGATTCTATGCATGAAGCTATTGTTTATGCAAACAAGCGAAGAATTCCTAAAGCAAAATTTAGTGAATTGTATTTTGTTGACAATGTACAAAAACTCAAATCGTTTTCGCCAGAGTATGAATCGAAGATTGTAACCGAAGAGCCAAGAATTGTTTTTCCATTCTATGATGGTGAAAATGAATTGGTTGGCTTATCTTGTCGTGGTATTCGTGGTGAAAAGCAAAGATATCTTGTATTGAGAATCAAAGATGAATTGCCGATGCTATTCAATATGAATCACATCAATAAAAATGATTCTATATACGTTACCGAAGGTGCTATTGATAGTTTGTTTCTTCCAAATGCTGTTGCCGTTGGAAACTCAAATCTAAAGTATGCAATCAAAGTCATGGATTCAAATGAGAACATTGTTCTAATCTATGACAATGAACCAAGAAACAAAGAGATCGTTAGAGAAATGAAAAGTGCTATTGATGCTTCAGCAAAAATCTGTATCTGGCCCAAATCTTTTAAAGAAAAAGATATTAATGAGATGGTACTAGCTGGGAAGAGTGAGGAAGAGATCCTCAATACAATAAATAAAAATACTTTTCAGAACGCGGAAGCATTATTGTGTTATAATGAATGGAGAATGGTATGACAGTAAAATTAGTTAGTTATTCGCAGCAAGCAGTTGATCCTGATAAATTAGACGGAGTTGAATTTGAACTACCCAACCTACAAGAACTCGTTGCGTATTGTGCGCGAGTATCGAATCCAAGCAATCAGTCCAATAGCGACACTTCAGAAAAACTCATCAAATACCTCATACGAAACAAGCACTGGAGCCCACTCGAAATGGTCTCAGTTTGTCTCGAAATCGAAACTACAAGAGACATTGCAAGACAGCTCCTGCGACACAGAAGTTTCTCGTTCCAAGAATTTAGCCAGCGATATGCTGACCCAACTAAGGAACTCAATTTCGTACTTAGAGAAGCTAGACTCCAAGACGTAAAAAATAGACAGAATAGCATAAAGACTGATGATGCTGAGTTACAGAAGCAGTGGAATAAACTTCAAGATAATGTAATTAGAGAGGCTATCAATGCGTACAGTTGGGCGATTAGTAATGGCATCGCAAAGGAGCAGGCGCGAGTGGTTCTTCCTGAAGGAAACACGCTCTCAAGACTCTACGTCAACGGAACACTTAGATCTTGGATCCACTACATCGAACTCAGAGATGGAAATGGAACACAGCTTGAACACGCAGAAATTGCAAGAGCATGTGCAGAAGTAATTGCAAAAGTATTTCCAATAATTAAAAGTATAAGAGAGGGTTGAATGAAAAATGAAATTGTTTTAGACTATAGTAGAGACTCGCTCTTTGATGAATTGGGAATTAAGAGACTCAAAGAATCGTACATGCGAGAAGATGAAGTGTCACCACAGGAGAGATTTGCATATGTTTCAAACGCTTTTGGATCGAATAAAGATCATGCTCAGCGTCTGTACGATTATTCTAGCAGGCATTGGCTTAGTTATTCTACTCCCATTCTTAGTTTTGGTCGCTCTAGGCGTGGCTTGCCTATCAGCTGCTTTCTTCCGTTCCTACATGATAGTGCAGAAGGATTGGTAGACTGTCTTGCTGAGGTGAATTGGCTTTCAATGCTAGGAGGTGGAGTTGGAATTGGTATCGGCATTCGTAGTTCGGATGATAAGTCGGTTGGAGTCATGCCACACCTTCGCACATATGACGCATCATCTCTCGCTTATAGACAAGGTAGGACTCGTCGCGGTAGTTACGCTACATACCTTGATATTTCTCATCCTGACATTCTTCTATTTCTTGAAATGAGAAAGCCTACGGGCGATCCTAATCTTCGTTGCTTGAATCTACATCATGGAATCAATATTCCAGACGCATTCATGAAGATCATTGAAAATTCAATGCTGGATAAGAACTTTGATGATTCTTGGGAATTGCGTGATCCACATAGCAATGAGGTGCGAGAAGTAGTTTCTGCTAAAGACTTGTGGCAGCGCATTCTTGATATTCGTATGCAAACTGGTGAGCCTTATCTACACTTCATTGACGCAAGCAATAGAGCAATGCCACAGTTTCAAAAAGACTTAGGCTTGTCAATCAAACAAAGTAATCTATGCTCAGAAATTATTCTAGCTACAGATAGAACTAGAACTGCCGTGTGTTGCTTATCATCTGTTAATTTGGAGTATTTTGATGAATGGAAAGACCATCCAACTTTCTTGCGTGATATTGCTGAAATGCTTGACAATGTTCTTCAGTATTTCATTGATAATGCGCCTACAGCCGTGGAACGTGCAAGGTTCTCTGCCAGTCGTGAGCGGAGTATTGGCATCGGTGCTCTTGGCTTCCATGCTTATTTACAACGAAATAACACACCGTTCGAATCAGCACTCGCAGTAGGAAGAAATAGACAAATTTTTAAACACATTAGAGAAGGATTAAACAATGCAAATCTTGAATTGGGCAAAATACGAGGTGAAGCGCCTGACGCCGTTGGTACTGGCTTACGATTTAGTCATCTTATGGCCATTGCTCCTAATGCTAGTTCTTCCATCATTATGGGGAACACTAGCCCTAGTATTGAGCCTTATCGGGCTAATGCTTATCGGCAAGATACTCTTTCGGGATCTTCGTTAAATAAGAATAAATGGTTGAATAGAGTTATCGAAAAATATCTTCAGCACGGAAATGACAATGCTTCAATTAGTGGTGATGAATATAATGAAATATGGTCGAGCATTATTGCAAATGATGGATCTTGTCAACATTTGACATGGATGGATGATTGGACAAAGGATGTATTCAAGACTTCTATGGAGATTGATCAGCGTTGGCTAGTCAGTCATGCTGCAGATAGACAAGAATACATAGATCAAGCACAATCATTGAATCTATTCTTTAGACCAGATGTTAATATCAAATATTTACATGCTGTACACTTTCAAGCATGGAAGCAAGGTTTAAAGACGCTTTACTATTGTCGTTCTGAGAAGATCGGTAAAGCAGACAAAGTTGCAAAACGAATCGAACGTGAAGCAATCAAAGAATTAGATATGAAAGCACTTATTGAAGGAGATACTTGTTTAGCATGTGAGGGGTAAATGAATAATGTTTACATATGGTGGTTATTTCGCATAGTCGAAATGATCACCTGCATACATATCATACTCAACGCATGGCATCACTGGTAACAAAGGAGTAAAATGCATTACAAATCAATCTTCATATCTGATGTTCATTTGGGATCTAAAGAATGTAAGGCTGATAGACTAAACAATTTTCTAAAAAAAAATAGTTGTGATACATTATATCTTGTTGGTGATATCATTGATGGATGGAAAATACAACAAAACAAATTACATTGGAAACAAAGTCACTCTAATGTAATTCGTAGATTTTTAAACTATAGCAAAGATGGCAGTAAAGTAATTTACATTGCTGGTAATCATGATGAATTCTTACGTCCATTCATGCAATATAAACTTGCATTTGGTCGTATCGAGATTCATAATCAATATGAACATCTAGGTGTTGATGGTAAAAGATATCTAGTAACTCATGGTGATCTATTTGATGGTATTACTAGACTTGCACCTTGGCTAGCATTTTTAGGGGATAAAGCATATGACTTTATTTTATCGATTAATAGCAAATACAATTGGATACGCCATCGTCTTGGTTTTGGGTACTTTAGTCTTAGCAAATACCTTAAGCATAGAGTAAAGAAAGCAGTAGACTTTATCTTTCAATTCGAAAGAAATTTAGCAGAGTATTGCAAGAAACGTGGATTCGATGGCGTTATATGTGGGCATATACATCATGCAGAGATTAAAACAATAGATGGTATAATCTATATGAATGATGGTGACTGGGTTGAATCATTGACTGCATTAGTTGAACATGTAGATGGAAGATGGGAAATCTTAACATATACTAAAGGAGACTCAAATGTGGTTACTACTATTGATAGCGGTACACTCGACGAATCCGAATGACATACCTGGTAGATTATCTTTAGAATTTGAAACAAAAGAATCATGTGAACATAGTTTAAGCACTTTAAAATATTGGTTAAAATTTGATACATTTAAGGTAGAAGGTAAATGCGTAAAAAAATCTTAATTGTCACAGACAATCTAAAGGATCAAATAAATGGGGTTGTCTCGACTTTTAACAATATTGAAATATGCGCTGATTCTGATGGGTACGATTTTGTTTATATTGATCCCGGGCAGTTCCATTATATTAATTGTCCTGGTTATGCTGAAGTTAAAATCGCTTGGCCTAGAGGAATCGGAAAAAGAATTGAAGAGATTAATCCAGATCACATTCACATTGCTACGGAAGGGCCCGTAGGTTTAGCAGCAAGAATTTGGTGCGACAGAAATGGATACTTTTATAATACAAGCTATCATACGAAGTTTCCAGAGTTTCTGAATACGATATATAAGATACCCACAAAATTAACCTATCGTTATGTTAGATGGTTTCATAAACATTCTGGTAGAGTCTTAACTACCACAAATTCTATGGTTGATGAATTAAAGACAAGAGGCTTTAGATCTGATATAATCCCATGGACTAGAGGTGTAAATAGAGAACAGTTGAATCCAAGCGTAAGACATCTGAAACAAATTGTTCCAAAAGTTCTTTATGTTGGTAGAGTTTCAAAAGAAAAGAATTTAGACGATCTTTGCCAATATGAAAATGAATTTAATATTGTCATTGTTGGTGATGGGCCATATAGAAAAGAATTAGAGAAGAGATATTCTAGAGTAGAATTTGTTGGATATAAGATTGGAGTCGAATTAGCTAATCATTACGCATCTGCAGATGTATTTTGTTTTCCAAGTAGAAACGATACATTTGGAATAGTAATGATTGAAGCAATGAGTCTTGGTACACCAGTTGCAGCATATGATGTTACTGGACCAAAAGATATTATTTTAAATAGTGTGAATGGATATGTGGGAAATAGTTTATACGAATGCATTGAAGGCTGTTTGTATTTAAATAGAGTTAAAGTACAAGAGTCTTCAAAGAGATGGACTTGGAAGAGTTGCTGGGATATTTTTAAAGATAACTTAATTAGAGCGAGATAAAATGTCAAAGTTAAAAAACGTAATGTTGGGAAGAGATGAATTTAAACCATTTAATTATCCTTGGGCATATGACGCATGGCTAAAGCATGAGCAGTCGCATTGGTTGCATACCGAGGTTCCAATGGCAGAAGACGTAAAAGATTGGAAGAAGAAGCTAACAGAACAAGAAAAGTCATTTCTTACACATATATTTCGATTTTTCACGCAAGGCGACATTGACGTTGCTGGTGGTTATGTTGGGAATTATTTGCCATATTTTCCTCAACCAGAAGTAAGAATGATGTTGCTTGGCTTCGCAGCAAGAGAAGCATTACACGTTGCTGCATATTCACATTTGATTGAAACACTAGGACTACCAGAAACAACTTATAGTGAGTTTCTAGAGTATCAACAAATGCGCGAGAAGCACGAATATATTTTAGATATTTCATCAAAGAATGGAAACAAAGGATCTATCGCAAAGCACATTGCTGTGTTTTCTGCATTCACAGAAGGTATGCAATTGTTCTCTTCGTTCATTATGCTATTAAATTTTCCTAGACATGGAAAGATGAAAGGCATGGGACAAATCATTACATGGTCGATTGTTGATGAAACACAACACGCTGAGTCTATGATTAAATTGTTTAGAACTTACATTGAAGAAAACAGAGAAATTTGGGTTGATGAATTAAAATCAGAGATATATACTATCGCAGAGAAAATGGTTCAGCTAGAAGATAAGTTTATTGATTTAGCATTTAGCATGGGTCCGATGGAGAACTTATCTTCAGAAGACGTTAAAGAATATATTAGATACATTGCTGATCGTAGACTTATTTCACTTGGCATGAAAGGAATCTTTAAACGTAAAAAGAATCCTTTACCATGGGTTGAAGAAATGATTAATGCACCAACACACACTAACTTTTTTGAAAACCGTGCTACCGACTATGCAAAGGGTGCATTGAGCGGTAAATGGGATGACGTATGGGGCAAAGCAGCATGATTACACTTGAAACACTTGTGACTTTAGCAAAAGAAATCGAAATGGAAGATCCGATCGATTGGGGAATGCTAACTATTAATGAAGAAGATGCATATCGTTTGATTGGTGCATCTATTCTAGAAAAATTCAATGAGCCATGGCAAATTGAAAATCAAGTAGCAATGCTTGCAACAATTACAAAATTAGTTGTAGAAAATTTTGTTCTAAACTTAAAAGTAATTAAGGAATAATATGGCATTTCTCGTAGCAAATCTTCCTCCAGTACATTGTTATGTTAGGAAAGAATTTCTTTATGACTTTGAAAAAGGATTTTTTGAATACGAGCCTTGCATTTGGGTTTCAATCAAATCAATTCGCGGACAAGCATTTCGTATAGAAGCATATCTTCCAAGATATGGTGCGCTATATGATAAGTTGCCTCTTCATGCATACGTTTCGCGAAATAAGAATTTAGATGCTAAGAAGTTTCTTCCTTTAGATTATCTTCAGATTTGGGATTGCTTTAGTCACGATATTACTGTGATTAAGAAATCATTTCTTTCAAATTTGACAGCAAAGTTTTACGCAAAGAACAAAGAGTGGCATAGTGGTGGATATCTATTCACGGTAGATAATGGTGCTCCAGATTCAAATATTTTAGATACTACATACGCAGAATGGCCTGAAGACCACAAGTCTTTTAATTTTATCGAACTAGATAATGGGCAATATGCGGCACAACCAAATAATCGTACAATATTTTTGGATGCAGCTTCGAATCCTAAAGAATTGAGTTTTCCAGACTTTAAAGTTTGCACTAAGAAATATATTGTCGAACAAAATTCAAAATGGGCTTTAGGTGACACCAACATAGTTACTTACGAATAGAGGGACACATATGTCAAATTTTATAGTTTTTTGCGAATCATGTGATACGGAATATAAGTTAGTTCCGATGGGAGATGAATTTAGAGATCCGCCAACAGTATGTTCATTTTGTGGATCAGATTTAGATAAAAATAATGCTGTCGATAGTCAAGAAGAATTAGACTTTGATGAAGACGAAGAGGATTGGGAAAAACTAGTTGAAGAATCTTTTAAAGATAATTCTGAAGACTGGGAAGATAATTGATTGTTGCTGGAATCGACTATTCGATGACTTCTCCAGCATTGTGTGTTTACAATACAGAATCTGGAGAATTTTCATTTGATAATTGTACATTCTATTTTCTTACACAAAGTAAGAAGTATGAAATAGATTCAGAAAATATTCATGGAATGCTTTTCGAATACGACAACGAAATGCAGAGATATGATACAATCTCCAGTTATTTTCTTGATAGAATAATGGAGAATGAAGTTGACAAAGTATACATGGAAGACTATTCTATGGGATCAAAGGGTCGAGTGTTTCACATTGCAGAGAACACAGGAGTTTTGAAATATCGCATGTGGAGTTTTGGAATTCCATTTCAAACGATTCCGCCAACAGTCATTAAGAAATTTGCAAGCGGAAAAGGAAATGCTAACAAAGAGCGTATGCAAGAAGTGTTTGAAGAACAGAATGAGGTGAAACTAAAACAATTATTTAATATGACCGATAAGCAATGGAATCCATCATCAGATTTAATAGATGCATACTACATATGTAAATATGGTTTGAATGATAACACACTACAATAAGGTACATTATGGAAGATGATAAACCCGTTTCAATTTTTAATTTTAACGACAACAAAAAAGCCAGACAGCCAAAAGCAGTAGCGCAATTATATACATTCTATCTTACTGGTCAAATCACTAGTCCAGAAGATTATATCGAATGGTTCGAAACTATTCGAAATGCATCTCAGATGGACATTGTTAAAATTCACATCAATTCTCAAGGCGGCGATCTGTTTACCGCAATTCAATTTTTGAGAGTTCTTGGAGAAACGCAAGCACATGTGATTTGTTCCGTAGAAGGCGCTTGCATGTCTGCAGCAACTATGATATTCTTACCAGCAGATACACATGAAATCTCAGAACATTCCATGTTCATGTTTCACAATTACTCTGGTATCACTATGGGTAAGGGTGGTGAAATGTACGACAACATTACGCACGAACGCAAGTGGTCTGAAAAGATTTTACGCGGATCATATGAAGGATTCTTAACCGAAGAAGAAATCAAGTCCATATTGAACAACAAAGATATCTGGATGAGCGGTGAAGAAGTAATTAAACGATTGAAAGGTAAAAAGGCAGAGAAGTCTGCTAATAAAACTAAGGTGAAAAAAGATGACGTTAAACCAGAACCAGTTGCAGACAAACAACCTACAAACGACGGACCAGTCGCTCCAGCAACAAAGCGACCAGCAAAAAAGCCAAAGCAATCCTGAAAGTGTTTTTCTAGTGTCATCAGCAATTCATGCAAAGCATGGAGTCTATGACACAGAAACAAGATTCAAACAAACGATTGAAACTTGTAAATCAATTCGCGAAAGGTGTGATACTAAAATCATCATTCTTGATGGCGGATACAAAGATTTAACTTCTGAAGAGAAAGCTGAACTTGTAGATTACATTGACGAATTCTACACGTTTAGTGAAGAAGAGATTGTTAAACAGATTCAAAGCATTCCTAATCACGATATCGTAAAGAACATGATTGAACTAGTCATGTATGGATCATTTTACGATAGAGTTGCTGAAGAAGGTTGGCGAGAGAAATATAAACGAATCTTTAAAATGTCTGGTCGTTATACTTTGAATGATACTTTTAATTATCAAAAGCACATGGATGCTAAAGATAAGATTATCATTCGTGGTCCATTCACTAGTCAATTTAGTCCAGACACAACTGGTGGAGTGACTCTACAGTATATGTCACGGCTTTGGAGTTTTGATGCATTTCTATTGCCGTACATTCGGGACATTTATGTTGACATGTTTCAGCATATGAATGATCAGCTTGCGAAAAAAGGTTATATTGATATTGAGCATTTGCTATTCCATCATTTGGATCTGTCTCTAATTGAGAATATTGGTAAGCTAGGTCTTGATGGTAATATTGCACCCAATGGCGTGAGGATTTCAGATTGAACTACAAAGTTTTTCAAATTTGTTTTGAGAAGGATCAAATCGAAAGAGTTGATCCTTTGTTTACTCCATTCGACAATACAGAGAATCTTCATCCTGAGTTGAGAGAGTATCAATCATTTAAAAGAATTTATGAAGAAGGCCATGCGAAGGGACTAGATGCATTTGGTGTGTTTGGTCCAAGATGGCAAGAGAAGCTAAGGTTTAGTGCTGAAACAATTACTAATGCGATTGATAACAATCCCGGATATCATGTTTACGTTTTCAATCATGCTAGAGTTGTAGATGCATTGACGCATAACGTGTGGGAGCATGGTGAAGTCTTTCACAAAGGAATTCAGCGAGTGACTGAATCAGCATTGAAAGCTGCTGGATATGACACAAAAGTTTTAAATGAAGTAATGGGAAGCAATGTTTGCTATTCAAGTTATTTTGTTGCTAAAAAAGTGTTCTGGCGCGATTACTTAGACTTTCTAGATGATATGAAATCCAGACTTGAAGATTTGACTGGTGAAGATGCTAGAATATATGGTTCATCAGCAAACTATAGCAGAGACAAAGAATTGACGATGTTTCCATTCATTGTTGAAAGATTGTTTTCTACCTTTCTTCATCTAAATAAAGAGTATAAGGTTTATAGCAATCCTTATGATTACTCTGTATATCAAGTTCCTGAGTTTGAAAGTGTATTAGAAACACTAAATCATTTGAAAAGACAGTCTATAGAGACTAAAGACATAGACACATATAAACGTTGGCATGGTTTAAGAGAACGAATTTTAATTGATCATCCAAGAGTATTTCATTTAGATTGATTGCTATGAATAACATTTTCGGACCTACAATAAACTGGATCAGAGATGATTACAAATCAAATCGTGTTAGGTTTGTTATGGAGTTACTTGCTTGGGCTCTTAGTATTGGGTGTGCTGCTACGATGGCTGGAACAGTACCAAACCCTCCACTTATGGCTCTTTATCCCGCTTGGATTACTGGTTGTGCTATCTATGCCTGGTGTTCTTGGTCTCGCCGCTCATTTGGTATGCTCGCTAACTACCTTCTGCTTGTCACCATTGACGCCACAGGCTTGGTAAGAATGATTTTCTGATTTTTGACTTTTTTCCTTGGAGAATGTACCATGATAGTTGAACTCATAAAAGATCCAGAAACAGGAGACTTAATTCTTCCGCTTTCTGATGAGATTTTTGACGGATTGGGTTGGAAAATCGGCGACACAATTCAATGGATTGATAATAAAGATGGGAGTTGGACTATGAAAAAAGTTGAAGAAACTCAATTAGTTCTTGTTGAAACTGTTTCTATGTTTCGACAAAGGTACATGGTAGAAGTTCCTGTCGGCACAGATGAACAAGGAAACGACAAATCTCTATGGGCACTTGATACAGTAACTTGCAATGAAGCTAAAGAATTTAGTCAAGAGCATTTGGGTGAGACAATTGTTAGTCATCGAGTTGTTTCTAGAAAAGAAGCAATGACGCTATGCGATACGGACAATGAATATGCAAGTAATTGGAATGATGATATGAAAGTGAAAGCATTCTATACTCCTTGGGAAGATAAAGAATGAAAGTTTATATTAATAATTATCGCGATCATTGGCTATCTCCATACACAATTTTGGAGAAGGTTTTCTTTTGGAAAAAAGAAATCGATTACGATGATCCAATGATTGTCAAATGGTCTAATAGACTTGAACCAGCAAGCAAAGCACTTCTAAAGTTTTTAGATTTTTTGCATCCAAAAATTAATTATATAAAGATTGACAAGTGGGATACTTGGTCAATGGATAGCACACTTGCACAGATCATTCTTCCAATGCTCAAGCAATTAAAAGATACTAAGAATGGCGCTCCATTTGTTGATGATGAAGACGTTCCAGAAGAATTACGAAGCACAGCAGTACCCAAAAAAGAAGATGACTATGGTATTGATGACAATCATTTCAAGCGTTGGGATTGGGTTCTTGATGAAATGATTCAAGCATTTGAATGCAAGTTGAATCAAGATTGGGAAGATCAATACTCTACTGGCGAATGTAATTATATTTTCGTCAAAGAAGAATCTGATCCAAATATTTCAAAAATGGTAGAAGGTCCTAATCATACTATGAAAACAGATTGGGAAGCACTTAAAGCGCACTCCGAACGAAACAGAAACGGATATCGACTCTTTGGGAAATACTACGAAGGTCTATGGGATTAATAAGACTTTCTGGAATCTATAAATAATTGATAGGAAGCGTCAATCCATTTATTATTAAAATCATTTTCTGCGTTGATGAGACTCTCTAAAAACACCTTGTTTGCATTTCCTGGAATAAATTTTTGAACAAAATCTCGTTTCGAAATTTGAATCCAATCTATAAATGTTTTTAGTTCAGAAACTGTTGACATGATTCTTCCTTTTAAAGAATAGTCTATTATTTATTAGGGGAAAAAGATCATGGAGTTTCTAACAGAAGATGTTACAAAACAGTTGCTACCAAAAGTAAAAAACTTACAAGAGTGGCATGAGCAGTTATTGGATGTGTTACCTCAATATGAAATTGATACACCAAATAGAGTTGCAGCATTCATTGCACAATGTGGACACGAATCAGCAGGATTCACAGTTCTACAAGAAAATCTAAATTACTCTGCAGACGGACTAAAAAAGATTTTCGGTAAATACTTTCCAACAGCAGAACTTGCAAAGCAATATGCAAGAAAACCAGAGATGATTGCAAATAGAGTTTATGCAAATCGGATGGGTAATGGCGACGAAGACTCTGGTGACGGCTACATGTATCGTGGTCGCGGTATCGTACAAATTACTGGAAAAAACAATTACTCTAAATGTTCTATTGCATTATTTGAAGATGAAACACATTTACTAGAGAACCCAGACTTGTTGCTAGAGCCACACTATGCAATACACTCTGCATGTTGGTTCTGGAATGCTAGTCATCTAAATGCATTAGCCGACTCTGGCGACATAAAGACAATGACAAAGAGAATCAATGGTGGCTACATAGGCTTAGAAGATAGACTTGCACATTACAACAACGCACTAGAGGTTTTAGCATGACAAAAGGTGAAAATATGAAAATTGATAGTTGGGGCGCAGCAATTGGATTGATTTTAGGATTTGCTTCACTAAGCATTATTGTTTCAACGATAACAATTTTTTCGATTAACGTTATATTTGGAACTTCGATTCCTATTGAATTTGAATCAATTGCTGCAATGTCTTGGTTGAGTTTTATAGTTGGTGCAATTGTGAAAGACGTTCGAGGAAAATAGATATATGTTTTATGTCTACGGAGCATACAATAGCAAAGCGACAAATAATGTCGAAATGATATTATCAATGTGTAGAAGACCTTACAAAGTTTTTATTCTGGGTGAAGACTATACGTTGCAGCAATTGCTAAGATTGATTCCAGACACAAATCATTTGCCACACATTTACGACGGACTAGAGTATATTGGTGGTGTGCGGGAGTTGTTTGAATATCTGAACGTCCACGTTAAGCAGCCGTCTCCCGGAGAACGTGGGGTTGACAGCGAAAGCGGAGCGTGATACTATACTGATGAGGTGAATATTTTATGGAGAACTTGATGAAGAATGATGGCTCATATTACCTGGTTGCAAACGAATCCGAGAAACAAGTATTCCGCGATTGGCTTAAAGCGCAATTGAAACATGGCGAAGTCGTTGTAGAATTTTTAAAGAAAGATGGATCGGTTCGTAAGATGACTTGCACATTGCAAGAGAATCTAATTCCAACGAATCTGTTTGCAAAGAAAGCTGAGGATGCTCCAAAGCGAGCTGTGCCTCAAGAATCGATTGCTGTTGTAGACTTAGAAAAGAAAGAATGGCGAGCGTTTCGCTATGATGCTATTCGTTCGGTTTCATTTAACATTGGTGGTTGATATACACTATGAAATTTACTAAAGTTAATCCTGGTGCTGATGCAACCCAAATTGGTAAAGAACCAACTTGGGTAGCTGGTCAAACCTATGAGCGCATTGATCTAATGCGAGCATTGACTTGGTATAACTATTTTTGTGATAACAAGCAAGCAAAGAATTTTCTGGTCGATTACATGACAAGTGTAAATCGACCAAAAGATGAAATTGCATTGATCATTGCTGAAGGTAAAATTCCCAATCAAGTTGGTTGGATTGCTCGGATGCTATGCATGGGCTATGTTCCGCCTCCAGAGGTGAAAGAGCGGTTCGTTAAAGAATTCAAATCGATTCTCGCATCTGCAAAGAAACAAGTTAAAGATACAGTAGTTGCTGTACAACCAGTTGCGCCAGTGCATACTGTATCGATTCAAGATCGGATTAAAGAAAAAGCAGAAGATGAAGTTGGTGAAGTCGAAGGACTCGTTGATGACTTCATTACTAATGGATGTAAATCATCAGTTGATGTTAGTGCATACTTTAAAGGGAAGAATCTCTCTACTGTTGTACTGAATCGCATGTGCGAATTCTTCATTCGAAAAGCTAAAGAATTCGAAGATGTGATGAACTCTACTGATGCTGATATCAAAGAAGGCTATTCGAACTTTACTAAGGTTCAATTGCGTAAGGTGAAAGAATTCTACGATTCCTTGGTTTCAGAAACAAATCGTAGTGCAGTTGCAAACAAGCCAATTCGCAAGAAGCGTACTGTAAAAGAAAAGCCAGCATCTGTAGTTGTTGCAAAACTCAATTACTTACAAGAATTTGCAGAGTTAGGATTGAAGTCGATTGCACCAGAAAAGATCATTGGAGCAAGTCAAGTGTGGGCTTACAATACTAAGACAAAATTGCTTGGTGTGTACAATGCAGAGAATGCAAAAGGCTTGACGGTCAAAGGTAGCACACTACAAAACTTCAATGTCGAAACGTCAATTGGCAAGCGACTGCGAAAGCCTGAGGTGACGATCAAAGAACTTCTTGAAGCTGGTAAAATCAAACTCAAGAAAATTCTGAGCGAACTCTCCACGAAGGAATCGTTGTTGACAGGTCGCCTAAACTCTGATACCATCATCGTTAGGGTAGCGTAAGAAATGGAAGAATATATCATGGACAACAAAGAGTTGATTGAAAAGTGGATTGTGTGGTTGAATGCTGAAATCAAATTCGGCATTGCAACCGATCTTGAAAAAAAGCACAAGCAAGAACTAAAAGAGTTTCTTGAAGGAATGCTATGATTCTGATTGATATGAATCAGGTTATGATTTCTAACCTGATGATGCAAGTGAATTCAAATGCATCAAATGCGATTGACGAGAATTTGATAAGGCACATGGTGCTAAATAGCATTCGCATGTACAATGTTAAATTCAAAGAAAAGTATGGCGACATAACGATTTGTTGTGATGACAAAGGTTATTGGCGCCGAGACTTTTTTCCATACTATAAAGCAAGTCGCAAGAAAGACCGAGAAGCATCACCGTTTGATTGGAATCTAATATTCGAAACCCTTAATCGAGTCAGAGATGAAATCAAGGAATACTTTCCATATAAAGTTGTCCAGGTTGATAAAACCGAAGCAGATGATGTTATCGCAACACTCTGCCATAAGTATGGTACATACATCAAAAACGACGCGACAGAGAATATACTCATTCTATCTTCAGACAAAGATTTTTTACAATTGCAAAAGTTTGTCAATGTCGAGCAATATAGCCCAATGGCGAAGAAGTTTCTTAGAACTAATAGTCCGTCGGAGTTTCTAAAAGAACATATCATTAAAGGTGATCGTTCTGACGGTATTCCTAATTTTCTATCATCAGATGATACATTCGTTAGCGAAGCCCGTCAGAAGCCTGTAACAGAGAAAAAACTAAATACTTGGTTGACTCAAGAACCAGAATCATTTTGTAATGAAATCACATTGCGGAATTATCGACGGAATGAACTCCTAATCGATCTATCAAAGATTCCCGATGAATATCAAAGCAAAATCATAGATACATACGAGACTACTCCAAAGCGTGGAAGAGAGAAGATTTTTAATTATTTTATTCAACATCGCATGAAAATGCTCATGGATCACATACAGGAATTTTGATGGACATTAGTAAGATGACATTGCCAGAGTTGTTAATCCATGTATCTGGATTACCGACAGAAAAGAGGACGAATGCTTTAAAGCAGATTGCAAACTTAACACCTGACTTGAAAACTCTTTTGAAGTACGCATATCATAAAGACGTTAAATTTGATTTGCCTGAAGGAGATCCTCCATACAAAGAAATGGAAACTCCAGAAAACATGGGTCACAATCGATTGCCTAGGGAAATGCGAAAGTTTCAGTATTTCTTTAAAGAAAGCAATCTGAATACAATCAAACGAGAAAAACTTTTCATTGAATTGTTGGAAACAGTTTCTCCAGAAGAGGCAAAGCTAGTTCTTATGGTCAAGAATAAAAAACTAACTTACAAAGGCATCACTCGAAAATTAGTCGAGGAAGCACTACCAGAACTTTTTGTTGGAGAATCAAAGTAACGCCATGTCCAAGACAAATAAAAAGTATAGCGGCTTTAGGGACTTTTATGAGAACGAAGATGGTCGTTCACATGGAAAGCCTAGATTGAACGAATCAAAAAAACAAAAAACAAAGTTCAAGCATCAGACAAAGTTTATTGATCCCAACAATATCCGTGAAGATGAATGGGACGAATACGAAGACTTTGCGGAGTAATTAAAACAAATCCATACTTGTTGCTTTTTAGCAACACAAAAGTGTCGTTTTTTCGCAACACCCAGGAAGTCCTTGACTTTCCTGGAGATCAGCGTATACTTGTATGTATGGAAAGAAAGAAACGATCAGACAGAAACCACGTGGTCTACCGCGTGACTTGCGTAGACACGGGCGACACCTACATCGGTATCACCGTAGCAACAGGACGAGCATTCCTCCGCGCCGTCAAAGTACGGTGGCAGAAGCATGTGAGCCGAGCAAAGTGTGAGAACAAAGACTGGGCTATGTGTGTAGCAATCCGCGAACTAGCACAATGCGACTGGAAGTATGAGGTTGTCGAAATTGTGCGTGGACGCAAGCCAGCACACCAGCGCGAGCGTCAGTTGATTGCTGAACTAGTGCCCAGCCTAAACACCTTTTGAATTGTTGCGAAAAAACGACACCAAGAAAAGCCTTGACTTTTGCCGCGATCAGAGTATAATAGATCTTGTGGTGAGAGAGAAATTGATAGGAGTTTGAGATGATTACGTTTTTAGCAGTTGTGATGGTTGGTTTTGTTGCTCTAGTCTTGTGTGGGGTTGCCGTTGGCGGCTCTGTCAAGACCCTCGGTTGAACCGTAGTAAAAATACGACACCGAGAAAAGCCTTGACAGTAAACCCAAACCAGCGTAGAATGGATCTTGTGGTAGGGAATAAACAGGAAGAAATGATGACAAACGAATTCAAAATCGACGGCCTTGAAGAGTATCTTGATCACATCCGTATGAACTACATTCAGTGGGTGAAACCAGAAGATAACGATCCTTGGAAACAGCAAGGTTGCATCCAGTTTTGCATGGGTCTTTCGATTGAGTACGGCACCAAGTTTGCTAAGATCATTACGACTAACGGCGGATCGCGTAGCGTCCATTCGTTTGTTTGTTTGCGTGACATGGGTAAGTTTACTAAAGGTGACATTCTCAAGGCTGCTGGCTGGAATGCTCCTGCGAAGAATTTTGCTCGCGGTAACACGATGGCTCGGGACTTCGGTCAAGTTGCTTGGACTGGTGCTTAAATAGGAATTGAAGAAATGAGTAAGATGAAAGAATTGTGGTCAGACATTGTGGAAATGCTTGAAGCAGAGTATACTGTCGAAGAGGTAGCAGCAAAGTTCTGTGTGCCTCTTGATTGGGTTGAATCGATAAAGACTGATTTGGAAGAAGAAATCTTTTTTGAGGAAGAAACTTTTCTCTCCGATGCTGAAGCAGATGCTAATGCACTAGCATCTATTGGTTGGGGAACCGACGAGGATTATGGACATTATGGTGATGAATTTTAAAATTCCAGCTTCTGGTAAACCTAGAAACTTAGTTTCTAAGGATCTCAGAAGTCCTAAGTATCGTATGCGGGTTGTTGGCGATAAGCGTAAAAAGAACCCTAAACATAAACACGGTGATTTTTATGCAGTCATTTAAACCTGGTATGGGCCCAAGAGAATCAATTGCATCAGAGTTGTTGGATACTATCCGCTTTGGTTCTCTTGACAAAATCAATGGTGCTGGTACATACTACAAGCGTAGGTTCGAAGACAAGGATGCTTATGTAGTTCCGTTTGGACAGAACAAATATTTTTATGGCGCAGTTGTAATTTATTCAGCAGGAAAGATTAATATTCGATACAAGCTAAACGACGAAGCGCATAATGTGAATGTGCGAAATTTGAGTGAAGCAAAAGAATACATTGTGAAGCGTTTTATACAATCTGGATTATGATATGAATGAAATTGATAAAGAAGTGTTGCTCATTGCATTGGAAGAATGTGCTGAAGTGACACAAGCAATCAGTAAAGTGTTTCGATTTGGTTTTGACTCAAAACACCCAAAAGAAATTCAAACAAACAAAGAACGATTGGAAGAAGAAATCGGTGATTTGCTTTGCATGATTGAATTGATGGCTGAACGCCAATTGATTGAGGGTGCAGCAGTGGATCGTGCAATTGAAAACAAACTTCAAAAATTGAAATGCTGGTCTAAGATTTTCGGGAGTGAGCAAAATGTCGAAAAGTGATATAAAAACTTGGTTCAAAAGAAATGGATTTGGATTAACATATCGAGATAATTGGCGTAATGTTATAAAATATAATTGTGGTTGTTTTAGTAGAAATGGTCGTTACTTTCGACTTCGCGGTAATGGTCCAGGAAGTACATGGGTAGTTGATGTATCAGAACCAGCTGCTAATTTTGATCGATGGGCTAACTCAACGGAAATTCGTGAAATTCCCTTAGAGAAGTTTATGTCGGAGTATAGTAAATGAATTCTGAAATGAAAGCAAAGTACGATAGAATGTTGATGGCTTTACTTGGAAAAGAATCATTGGTTGAAAAGTGGTGGGTTTCTAAAAACAAAGCATTTGATATGAAGACTCCATTAGAAATGTATGCAGAAGATTCGAATCGGGTAAATCAGTATATTAAAAATCAATTTAGATAAAAAGACTATATAAACAAGCCCAAGTAACCCAATTGGTATGAGGTACTTGCCTTAGAAGCAAGGTCGTGTCGGTTCGAATCCGACCTTGGGCACCAAAATGGTTAGTAACCAGGAATAAAGCCTGTCTAAGACAAGTCACTCAAGGCTCTACCCCCTCCGTTAAAAGTGGTCAGGAGAGTGACACCATATTCAAGCACATTAGAATTAGTGTGTTTCAATATGGGTAGCGAGCATCATTGGTGAATGCAGCAGACTGTAAATCTGTGGTCCTTAGCGGCAACGGGGTTCGATTCCCTGGCTACCCACCATATGGAAACACATTCTGAGCCGAACCTAGGCGGCGACAACAAAGAGAGGAGTGTGTTTCCATATGGTTTGTTCCGGTGTAGTATAATGGCAGTGCGGTGGTCTCCAAAACCACTAGTGGGAGTTCGATTCTCTCCACCGGAGCCATTGACAAATTTCGGAGTATAGCGTAGTCTGGTAGCGCATCTGGTTTGGGACCAGAGGGTCGGGAGTTCGAATCTCTCTACTCCGACCATGTTCTTTAACAGTATTGGGGGATTAGTGATAATGGGAGCACAGGGGCTTTGCAAGCCTTTAGTGGGAGTTCGATCCTCCCATCCTCCCATCCTCCACCAAATTTTGGATCGTTAACTCAGAGGTAGAGTAGCGCCTTTACACGGCGAATGTCGGCAGTTCGATCCTGTCACGATCCACCATAATTGGTTCCATAGTATATCGGTTAGTATAACGGCTTGTCACGCCGTAGAGGCGAGTTCGATTCTCGCTGGGACCGCCAATTGCCTCTATAACTCAGTTGGTCAGAGTGCCATCTTGATAAGGTGGAAGTCCCTGGTTCAAATCCAGGTGGAGGCACCAACAACTGGTCTATAACTCAATTGGTCAGATTATCAGACTTTTAATCTGAGAGTTCCCGGTTCGAATCCGGGTAGACCAACCAATTTCAGGAAGCGTGGGAGAGTGGTTTAATCCGTCAGTCTTGAAAACTGAAGAGTCTGCAAAGGCTCCGTGAGTTCGAATCTCACCGCTTCCGCCAGACGAGGATAGTTGCCTGAGTGGTTAAAGGAGCAGTTTGCTAAACTGTCGCTGAGAAATCGGCGCATAGGTTCGAATCCTATACTATCCGCCAAATTGTTCTTTTTTAATGCTATATACTATACATTCCCTGATAGCTCAGCGGTAGAGCGCCGGACTGTTAATCCGTCGGTCCCTGGTTCGATCCCAGGTCGGGGAGCCAACAATGTGTGTGTTTTCGAAGCCCTTTTAGTTAAATGGTATAACAGTTGATTTGTAATCATCAATTGGCAGTTCGATTCTGTCAAGGGGCATACAATTAAAAAAGGATAATAAAAATGACAACAACCGCGCGGAGAAAAAAGAGTCAAAAGAAATTAGACAATAAAGACAAAGGAATCACGCAAGAAAGAAGTCCACATTGGCCTACTGTTCAACATAAATTTATTAAAAAGCATCCGTCTTGTGCAGCGTGTGGTTCTAAAGAGCATTTAAATGTACATCACGTTCAGCCATTTCATTTGCATCCAGAATTAGAATTGGAAGAAAGCAATCTAATCACCCTATGCATGGACAATGATTGTCATCTATTGATTGGTCATGGAGATAATTTTAAAGCATTCAATCCAAATGTCCGGGAAGATGCAGCAGAGATTTTAAAAAACGTTGAAAATTTAAAAGTTGTATTAAAAGAAACAGCAGAGAAAGTGAAGCAGAAAAGACTTATTGCATAAAGTGAATGCGGGATTAGTTTAATGGCAAAACAGCAGATTTCCAATCTTCGGTCATCGGTTCGATTCCGATATCCCGCTCCATGAAAGTCGGACTATTCATTAATCATCCAGAGTGTTCTCAAGATTGCTGTGTCGCAATCTCAGCAATACTATCTTCAAAGTATGAAGTTCAAGTATTTGACATAAACGAATTAGCTGGCGAATTAAATCTAAATCAATTCTATTGCGTAATATTCCCTGGTGGAATTGGCGACAGTAATTCTTATCATCATCTTTTCAAAAGAAAAGTTGCAAACAAAGTTGCAGATTATGTATTCTGGGGTGGACGTTATCTAGGCATATGCATGGGTGCGTATTGGGCAGCTCCAAGATATTTTGACATAGTGAATGATATGGATGTTGTGCAATATATCAAACGAGACAATGCTGAGATAAAGCGATCATATGCTACTATAGCAAAAGTGAATTGGAAAGGTTCTGAACAAGATATGTTTTTCTATGATGGATGTGCTATCATAGGCGACGAATCAAAATTTGATGTTATTGCTAGGTATGCAAATGGAGATCCGATGGCAATCATACAACGGCGAGTTGGCTTAATTGGTTGTCATCCAGAAAGTATGAAATATTGGTACGAAGAGCCTTGGCAATATTTAGAATCCAAATGGCATGACTACAAACATCATCAGTTATTGATAGAGTTCGTGGATGACTTGATTTCCAGGAATTAGTGTTATATAATGTTTTCACAATGCGGCTGTAACTCAGTGGATAGAGTAACCGGCTTCTACCCGGTCTGTCGGGAGTTCGAATCTCTCCAGCCGCGCCACTTTATTTTTTTAGGAGTTTTTTTATGAAATACGAATGTCAAGTGTGTAACCATATTCATGATGAAGAAGTTGATGGTAAGTTTGAAGACTTGCCAATGTTTTATCTTTGCCCTAGTTGCGGTTGTCATAAAGACGAATACGTTCCCCTAGAACAAGAGTGATAATGGGTGACAAGTCTAATATATCCAAAGGTAGAACTAGTTTTGATAGTAAAATTGGAGATAGTCTTGTCACCTTCTTGAATAGAAATATCACAGAGTATCCAACAGAAGCAGGTGCACCAAAGTTTGAGTTAGTTCCAGTAAAGCAGCAGAAAGATTTAATGCTTAATGTTGCGAGAATGCATGCCCAACAAGAATATGATCGAATCATGGAAATGGTCAACGTGCTTCAAAAGCAAGCAGAACAAATCAAACGTCGATTGTATATTACTGATGCAGTACATTCTGCTGAATACAGCTTTCAAGTCTTTCATGGTCAATGCTATTGGCTATTCTTAAACAAACAAACAAACGTCATTGGATTAACCATCAATGGTCCAAGTGATTGGGCTTGTGGTGCACCAGAACATTACGAATACATAAGCAGAGTTCGCTACATGGGCGACTCTACTTGGATTGAAGTTGACAACGACGGAAACATTGTGATATGATACAAAAATGCGAGAGTGGTGGAACGGTATACATTTGTTTTTTTATAAATAAAGTATACCGTTTTAACAGGAGTCGCTTTATGAAACTTATAGCAAATCCAATAATTACTACTGATTTATGCTCGTATGGATGTGGGAATGTAGCCACATATAAAAATGGTTCGGGAAATTTAATGTGTTTACAAAGATCACAATCTTGTCCAGCCATAAAATCTAAAAATAGAGAATCGACAAAAAAAGTATATGAAAATGGTTTAAGAATTTCTGGATCAGAGAGATATAAAAATCTACCAGAAGAGACTAAAAAAAGAATGGCTTGGAGTAAAAATAAATTTTTAAATACAAAATTCGAATATGGTAAATTGGGAAATCATAAAGGATTTTTGATTAATGAACGTGGGCATAATTGTGAAAATTGTGGTTTATCTAAATGGCTGGATAAACCTATAACATTAGAATTGGAACATATAGACGGGAATAATCAAAATAATGTTAAGGAGAATTTGAAACTATTATGTCCTAACTGTCATTCATTTACCGAAACTTGGAAAGGGAAAAACATACATAAAAGAAAAGATCAATATGTTTCTGATGATGATTTTTTGCAAGCATTAAATACAACTAAAAATATTAGACAAGCATTGTTAAAACTTGGATTGACGCCAAAAGGAGCTAATTATAGTAGGGCTAACGAATTATTACATGGGGCTGTGGTGAAATTGGCAAACACATCTGGTTTAAGCCCAGACGCTTCGGCTTGAGAGTTCGAGTCTCTCCAGCCCCACCAAAATTACATTGACATTAAATAAATTTAGTGTTATAGTAATAAATTTCACGGGCCTATAGCTTAATGGTAAAGCGTTCGACTCATAATCGATTGAGTCTAGGTTCAATTCCTAGTGGGCCCACCAATTTAAAAAGAAAAATGTATCATCATAAACTCAATATAGAAGAAGTCAAAGAATTTATTTTAAATCAATCTGAAGAAACAAAAATCTATGTTGGTTGTGATTCTGAAAGAGTTAACGTAAATGGAGTATGGCACGCGGATTACATTCTTGCTATTGTGATTCATCTAGATGGTAAGCATGGATGCAAACTATTTGGTGAAGTGCAAAGAGAACGAGATTTCGATCAGAAAGTTTCTAAACCTAGATATCGTTTAATGAATGAAGTTTATAAAGTTTCTGAGTTATATTTAAAACTTGCTGATGTGTTGGAAGATAGATATGTAGAAGTGCATTTGGATATTAATCCAAGTGATTTGCATGGAAGTTTTTGCGTTATAAATGAAGCGATTGGATTTATAAAAGGAACATGCAATGTGATTCCGATGATAAAGCCCAAAGCATTTGCTGCTTCTTACGCTGCTGATAGATTGAAAAGTTTGAAATTAGCTTAAAAGGAGTTCATTATGAAAGTGATTAAATCAGAATGGCATCAAGTCGAAAAACAATATGAAATCGAAATTACAGAAGATTTGATTCGTGACGTTTATTCGGATGATGAAGATGAAATGGAATTGCATTTGAAAGCATTTGAAGATGGAACACTTGATCCTATCGATGTTATTGATTACGCAGAAGACAATGGCTTCGATCTTGGATGGGAATGGACATACGACGATTGTTGGACAGATCGTAAAGGTGGATATGATGTGACTTATGCAATTGGCGATGATGATTAAAAAGGAGTTTGCTATGAAACACTATGATGAATTAAGTAGTCTTGAAGAAAGTATTCATAAAGTCGAAGATTTTAAGAATATTTTTAAACTTGTTATTGCTGGACTTGAAAGTGATGTTGAATTGAAAGTTATCAAATCAGTATTATATTCTTTGGAGCAAACTATCGTAGATGCTTCTGATTCATTAAATGAATCTTTAAATACAGTTTGGAATGCAGTTCGCGATGAAGATAACAATACATTTGTTACAGCAGGATTTCAACAAAGTTTTATGAAACCTCAAGATCCAATTCCTGCATTGAATACAACAAACTTTAGTGCATTGACAACTGCAGATTTGCATGGGCACGATTCTTTTCTGGCTGGATCCACAACCTCATATGCATACGATCCGCTGGCGATTAACAAAATGGCGGACGAATGGCGCACGATGGACCAGTCCTAGGACGCGCCATAGGAGCGTTTTAGAACAGACCCCTTACTTACCCCTCACCTATGAGCCGAAACCAGCCTATAGAGCGTCCTATAGAGCTGGTTTTTGTTGTTTTTACACAACAAAACGTGGAATAGTCCTTGACTTTCCTGGAAATTTGTTAGACAATAGTAGAATCAAATAAACCCGAAAAGGAGTTCGAAATGAGGAAATTGATCGCGTCTACTCTAGTTGTGTCGCTACTTACTGGCTGTGCTTCAACCTTTGAGACTTCATCTAAAATTGGCAATTCAATTGGGCGAAATGAACCACAAAAGGTTGCTGCAATTGTAAATCCAGTATACAAACTAAATAATTACAATGGTCCAGATGCAATGGATCGTAATGAAGCAATTCAAGCAGCAAAACAATGTTTATTTGCAAAGATGCGTCCTAATGTAGAATACATTTCAGTTCGAACTGATACTGGATCTAAAGTTATGGTACCAGTTAATGTGCATTGCGAGCCATATCTCCAATAGGAATTAATGTGGAAATCATTTTTGCATCAGCAATAGTTGGACTTTTGTTATATTATTGCTGGAGAATTGTTTTAATTGGTGCGATTGGATTTGTTGTAATCTTTTGCGGATTGGGTGCATACTTTGAACACGAAAAGCAAAGACAACAGCAATTAGAAATTCCAATTCAAACGTCAATTGTGCAACAAGTAATTGCTAAAATTGATCCACTAAAAGCCCAATACGTTCGCGATTGCGTCAGCTACGGTCTTGACCGAACTTGGTGTGAAAACCACTGGGATGACGCCGACACCGACGATTTTGTTGCGTCAGCGCAACACCAAGAAAAGCCTTGACTTTTCTGGAGATCAGCGTACAATGGATCTTGTGGTGAGAGAAACTGGAGAAAAAAGTGTTTAATGCATATGTCAGCCAAATCGGCGAAGAGTTCTACGAAATGCTAGAAGAATTTTACGAATACGATTTGGATATGCTAGAATTCCTCTTGGGAGATGGGCAATGACAAAACTAATTGATCATCAGTACATGACAGAAGAAGGCATTCTTGTCACCGTATTTAAACCAAAGACTCCTAAGCGGAATCAAACATTTCCAGCAATGAAGTATACTATTGCTAACATTGGTAGGCAAGCAACCAATCTTCGAAATGCTGGTCTATCAAAAGCAGGTTCGACTAGTTAATGTTGTATTTGAAAACTCTCGGCTAATCTTTAAGGAAATCAAAATGACCCAAGCTAATCAAACCGTCGATGCTGTAATGGAATACAAGTACACTCCGTGGGAAGAACTGTCACGCCATGAGCAATTGTCATGCACCTTCTGGGATGCATACAAAGATGCACATGGTTTTCGCCCTAGGCACGTGGACACTTCAAAGATGACAGAGGCGCAGCTTGAAGCTGAGCTGAAGTACCTCGCTATGGTCATCAAGCGCGAGGAAGATGATAGAATCGAAGATGAAATCCGAGCAGGTCAGCGGCTAGAGGAAACCATCTATAAGATGATGGATTGTGGTTGTCGAAATCGTGAGATGGCGATTCGTTGGCTGCATGAGGCTTACGAAACAAACGGCGACATCGAGTATTTGGAATATAATCTCGGCGTCAATTACGGTTACTTTTCGGGCAAACGACATGACTAATTTTTATGTCCATTGTGCTGAATGTCAGAATAAGCATTCGGTCAAAGACGTAGAATTCCTTGATGTTGAAGAGGATTATATTGGTCGGGACATTATGTATTTTGTATGTCCCGAAACTCAGAACAAATCGAAATCATTGGTGTATAAAGAATGAACGAACGAATTAAAGAACTTGCTGAACAAGTATATGGCTCAGCACACTATGATGATTTCAAGTTTGCCGAGTTGCTGGTCCGGGAATTTGCCCAACTAGTTGAGGATAATATGGATCCACAAAACGCCTGGATTACGCCCGGCTCGGTCAAACAACATTTTGGAGTTGAAGAATGAAGAAATATCCATCATACTGTTGCCAAAATTGCGGTGAACTCGTTGGATGGTTTGGTCGAATTATGCCATTTCACAAATGTAAATCAGTAGAAGTTGAAGAATGAAAATCAGATATAGCACTAATTGGATGGGTCCAGTTAGTATGAATTGGTATGAACAACGTGGCCTTGTTGAAACTAAAATGATCACACTGGAGGAGGACTCTACTTTTAGTGGACTTAAGGCTGGTGATCAATATGAGTCTAAAGAAATTACCACACATTATAGTTGTGGTAGAATTGATGTAAGAGGAACTGACGATCCGCATGGTGAGGAAATAGGTGTACCTCCTATGCAGAGTGAGGATTGGGCTAGATTTGGTAATTGGCTTGAAACATTTGAAACTGATGATGTTTGGACATTGGATCAACTAGTCGAACTATACGAACGTGTTAATTCTAAGATCAAGTGGGATTGAATCATGGATAAAGAAAATGATGTAATTGTTGATTTGAGTAAAATACAACCTACGGGTATCAAAACTCACAGATTTGAACTTCCACCAGAACCAAATTGGAAATTCTATTTCGGCGATAGCATCAAAAACAATATCCATTACAATGTATATCTTGAGAATCCACCTAATCGATTCCAACGATGGCTCTGTTACAAAGCATTTCGATTGACATGGGAACAAATTAAATGAATGAACTTACATCAGACGAACATAAAATACTGGTTGATGCCATTCACGATTCCGCCACTGTTGTACATAAAGGACGAATGATGAACGAACGAATTGAACAACTTTTAGCGCAGGCTAGAGCAGAGTGTTTTCGGTTTGGCAATAAACCTGCTACTACTGTAGGCTACGATGAATTAGAAAAGTTCGCTGAGTTGATTGTCAGTGAATGTGCAGAAGTCGGTGACTCTGGTGACCCTCTACAAGATGGTGGAATTGCAAGAATGATTAAACAACACTTTGGGATTGAATAATGAAAATCACCGAGGATCAATTTAGGTTTGAATGGTTCAGTGGTACGGGTAAAGGAGGCCAACATAGGAATAAACACCAAAATTGTTGCCGCTGTATTCACGAACCTACTGGCATCAGTGCTAATGGTACTAACAGTCGCAGTCGTGAAGATAATAAACGCAATGCTATGGCTGTGTGTATGGCACGAATTCAACAGCATTTCCACAAAGACAAAGAAAGATTTCTTGCCGGTAATGAACGCATTAGAACTTATCATGAACCTGATAATCGTGTGGTAGATCATGCCAGCGGTTGTGTAGATACCTATACCAATGTGATTGTTAAAGGCAATATTGAAAATGTATTAGAGGCTCGGGCTCGGGCTGTAAGGACTTAATGATGAACAAACAAATTAGAGAATGTTGGTTAAAGGCTGCTAGAGAAGATTCCGATGATAAGTGGGATACGCAAGAAGAATTTATTGAACGATTCGCCCGGTTGATTGTCAGTGAATGTATTGACCAATGCTTTACTGATGGTGATGCTGAACGCATTGCTATACACTTTGATATTGATATCTCGGAGGAAGAATGAGACATTACACAAACACAAGTAATCCTGTTGACTTTCCCAAAGACCCGATTCGTCATGTGTTTGAAACTGTATGTTATCCCAACTTTGGAATAACATCAGGACACAGTTTACGCCGCAAACCTAGTGGCGAATATGTAAGTGATAGTTTGGAAGATCATTGGAATACTTTTCAAGAAGGTTGGGAAGAGGCTATGAACTATTTGAAAAATAAAGATAATCCGTGTTATACTGACATTGTTAGTAACGGAGGAATGGATCCAAGATGAACGAACGAATTAAAGAATTAGCGCAAGAAGTGTTTAGTTTCAAATACAAGACTGCGCCTAATGAATTGAATCCTGGCCATCATATGGATCATTTATATAAATTCGCCGAGTTGATTGTGCGAGACTGTTTGGACATTGTTAATAGACACGAGTACAGTTATCATGAAGCTGATCCACTTTGGGAAACTGATCAATTGATTAAAGAACATTTTGGAGTTGATGCTCAATTGATTAAAGAACATTTTGGAGTTGAATCATGACTGACCGCGAACTTATGCAACAGGCGCTGGAAGCGTTGGAATGGAATCTGCCGGTCATTGAAGATTACGGGAACAAAGAACAATCCCAAAGACAGCACAAGGCCATCACCGCCCTACGCGATAGGCTGGCGCAACCAGAGTTAACTATCGACGGAAAGACGGTAGTAGAATTTGGCTTAACAGAACTGTTTGAATTCCAAGAAGCAACCGGGTGCGACACGGCGGAGCAATTCAGGGAGACGCAAGCGACTCAGCAGGAGCCGGTGGCGTGGATGTTTCAGCACGAAGAAACTGGGCGCACCATGTGTGTTGATGCGCAGCAACTTGAATCGGGTTTTGAGAAAGGCAATCCGCGTCTGAAAAAGATTGCATCGCTCTACACCGCCCCGCGCCCGTGGGTCGGACTGGATGCGTTGGAGACTGTTTATAAAATCATTATTGACTGGGATGAGTGCGGCGGTAAGCGTAGCCGCAGAGAACTGGCAAGACGCATTGTTGACTTGTACACCAACCCGCGCCGCCAGTGGGTCGGGCTGACGGAGGAAGAGATGGATGAAATTGTAAAAAGGTTTGCGCGTTACGAATTAGTCCGAACAGTAGAAGCCAAACTCAAGGAGAAGAACACCCGATCCACAGAACGAGATTATGATGTTGTGATTGATGCATTACAAAAGTATCGTGATACGTTATGGAAAATGACACAACGAAATATAACATGCGAATATATTGGTTGGAATATTATGGACGATATACGATTGAGACAGATTGAAGAATTGGATGGAGCAATCAAAGAGCGAAAATCAAGGAAAAATCATGAACGAACGAATTAAACAATTTGCTAAACAGGCTGAATTTTCGAAAAATGAACTACACATCCAAGGTGATAATTTTCAAAGGTTCGCCGAACTGATAATACAAGATTGCCTCGCACAAGTTGCAATGGTTGGAGTTTCAAACTTCGAGAATGATGATTTTGGTGATATTTCTTGGACTGTTGGTAAATGTATTGAGATGATCAAGTATAGATTTGAAATTAAAGAATAAAAAATAAGGAAAAAATAATGCAGTATTATCCAGACAAATGGGTGATGATTAAGGTGACGAGGAATGTTCTTCCAGAAGGAGACAAGATTCTTTACAAAATCTTCGGATCATGGCGTAATATTGATATGCGCTGGAGATTGAATTCTGGAGTGATCAAAATTACTGAAGATCCACGGTCATATTATTTTGAAGGCTACTCTGGTTCAGTTTACATGTGCAATAAACTTGCGTACGGTACCACTGAATACGGAGAAAATATATTGAAAGAATTTATTGTATCTGGATTAGAAGTGCATGATTGTGTTGTTGAAATTCTCCCTGCGGAAACAAATTTTATGGAGTTAGTATATGAATAAAAATATTAAAGACTTGGCATTTGAAGCTGGATTTCTTTCTGCTGGATTCTCTAAAGGCGAACCAGTATTAGCAAATGAAAAAGTTATATTGCAATTTGCTAATTTGCTTATAAACGAATGCATTACAGTTTGTGAATTAGGTAATGCGACCCAAACGACAAGTTCTGGTGCAGCAAGTGCAATTAAAAATCATTTTGGAGTTAAATAATGAAAGTATGGGTTGATCCACCTTCTGGATGGAAATACGGATTTCCTAAAGTGTGGGATTCCGAGAAACATAAAAATTTTGAAGAATGGATTGTTTGGGCTGGATATCCAGAAGATGTTATGAAATCATTTGGTGTGCATTTTTATGTTCGCCAATGGGAATATAAAGAGGAAAATGTAAATGAGTGATCGTATTGTATTGGGATTTATTGTTGCTGGTTGGTTAGCGGTTATTACATTAGTTTTGACTGGAGCTGCATAAAATGTTTTTAGCAAAGCCTTACTTTAAGAATGGTTTGAAATCAAAAACTTTTGATTCAATGCAAGAATGCCGACAATACCTAAATGAGTTTACTGAAATGAAACTTTCAATTGAAGATTGGATCGCATCTGGTAAACTTCTGGAGATTGATGAATACGGCGATACGTTCTATCCTGAGCAGTTTCCAGTGGTTGTACAAGGCAAGACTGTCATGCGGAAGTTCGATTTTGACGCCCTTTTGTCGTAAAAAAACAACAGACAGAAAAGCCTTGACTTCGCAGATCCACAGTGTTATAATGATTGTATTGGATGAGAAAGGAGATTGAAATGACCCTCGACCAGTTGATTGTTCAGTTAGTTAATTACGAAGCGCTGCATGTTGCTCTACTTCAAGCCCAAGAAGATGTAGAGGTTCCTCATCAGAACCCGCAGATTGAAGCCGAGCATTTTTATGATCTTGACGCCGTACATTACGGCTTGATGTAATTTATATATTTTTGAGAAAAGGAATTTAATCATGGCTAAAGTTAAAGCACCCCGTACTTGCGAACGTCTAATCATCCTTATGGCTAAATGTGGTGACGGTTGGGTTTGTAGTCCAAATCAGATTGAAACAGATTTGCAATATGATTGCATGTATCGGATTTCGACAGAACTCTGGCGAGCAAAGAAGCGTGGTGCGATAATCAAAACACACCGCGATGGTCGTAATGTCGTTGGTTACGAACTAATGAATGTGCAAGAAATGCGTGAATGGATTGCTGCTCGAGGTTTTGATGCAGAAACATTTACGAAAGTAGAATCTAATCCGAAGTCAGTTCAGCCCAAAGTGCCTAAAGCTGTTACTCCCAAAGCACCGAAGGTTGCGAAAGCACCCAAAGTTGCTAAAGTGAAGCCAGCTAAGGTTGTAGAGATTCCTCAGTTCGAAGAGGATTCGCTCGAAACAGCTATGTCGAACATGGTTAGCGTAAGCGGACCAATCGATATTTTGGATGAAATTGACACGGACGTAACCGACTATGAAGATCGTCGGTACGCAGAAGATTATGTTGCTACGACGTAAAGAAGACACAGTACCATTAGTTGAAAGCCTGATACTAACTGCTTGGGATCTCGGTTTAACCGGCAATGAAGTTATTGAGTACATCATTGCTGCTACCGGATTAGCTGAAGGTGTTATTCACCCAATAGTCGCGAAATTTATTGATGACAACTATTGATGAGACACCAGTGGCGATTCATTCGCCACTTTTCATTTGTAAGAGGAAAACAAAATTAATATCTTTTACTTAGATAAAGACACAGTGAATTGCGCTAGAATGCATCTGGACAAGCATGTTGTCAAGATGATTCTTGAATATGGACAATTGTTATCAACAGCGCATCGTACATTAGATGGCATTGATAATGTGCTTGCTGATCCTCTACATGATTCAATCATGTACAAAGCAACCCACAAGAATCATCCATCTGCTATATGGGCAAGAAAGTCTAAAGAGAATTACATTTGGTTAAGTAATCTTCTAATTGATCTATGCGAAGAGTATACTTATCGATATGAAAAGGTGCATAAAGTAGAACGTACAGGTTTATGCTTTGTTCTATATAAGAATGTGCCTAAGAATATTGGTACAGAAGGTTGGTCTGAGCCAACTCCTGCAATGCCAGATATATACAAGGTGAACGGCGACGCAATTATATCCTACAAAAAATACTATATACATGAAAAGGCGCGCATTGCAAGATGGACTAAACGTCCTGCGCCAAATTGGTTTACGCAAGGAATTAATAATGCCAACTTATAATTTTAGAAATAAAGAATCTGGAGAGATAATCGAAAGAATCTTTAAAATGAGTGAGAAAGATGATTTTCTAAAAGAGAATCCTCAATTCGAATCTGTTATGTTAAGCCCTCCAGCATTAGGTGATCCAATCCGATTGGGAGTTCGTAAACCAGACAATGGATTTAGAGAAGTTCTAGCTAAGGCTAAAGCTGCACATCCTAAGGGGAATGTAAATACATTCTAATGTTGGAGCCCTTCATTACAATACTAGAAAGAGGTCTTCAATGGCTAGAAAACCTGCTGTACCAAAAATTCCACAATCTGATGAATTGGAAATTTCTGGTCCACAAACGTCAACAAAAACTCCAAGACAAGTTAATAACACATTGAAGTTGAAACTTGATGATGTAAAGAAGTTTGAGCCACTAACAGAGAATCAAAAATTATTCTTTGATGCATATGATAGAGGTGATTATTTCGTAGCATTGCATGGTGTTGCTGGAACAGGAAAGACATTTATTGCAATGTATAAATCATTAATGGAAGTTCTCGACAAGAACAATCCATTTGATAAAATCATTGTTGTTCGTTCCGCTGTTCAATCAAGAGAGATTGGTCATTTGCCTGGTGACGTTACTGAAAAGATGGAAATCTATCAGCAACCATATCAACAGATTTGCCAAACAATCTTTGGACGTAAAGATGCATGGGCTAGACTTTCAGAGCAAGGTTATGTAGAATTCATTTCTACTTCATTCATTCGCGGTATGTCATTTGATGATGCTATCATTATCGTTGACGAAATGCAGAATATGAATTTCGAAGAGATTGATACCGTAATGACTCGCGTTGGATATCGCTCTAAAATTATTTGGTGTGGCGACTATAGACAAACAGATCTAAGGAAATCAAACGACAAGACAGGTATTCTAAAATTCTTTGACGTTGCTATGCACATGAAAGCATTCACCAGAATCGAATTTACTGCTGATGATATTGTTCGATCCTCTTTGGTTAAAGACTACATATTAGCAAAACTACAATACGAAGACACAATACAAAATTAATGGATTATGCAAAGTGAAATTTAATCATGTGCCATGTGCAATTGACTATGACTTAGAAACTGAAACCGTAAATGGTAAAAGATTCTATAAAACTCCCGACGGACAATTATATCCGTCGGTGACAACTATTACATCACAGCATACCAAAGCAGATATTATTGCTTGGCGTAAAAGAGTTGGTGAAGAGGAAGCAAATCGAATATCTACTAAAGCATCGAGTCGCGGAACAAGAGTGCATAAAATCTGTGAAGACTATCTGAATAATTCAGAAAAGTATGCAGAGAAAGCAATTCCAGATTCGTTTGTAATGTTCAAATCATTGCAGCCTTTGATGGATGAGCATATCAATAACATCCATGCGATTGAGATTCCGCTCTATTCGCATCATTTGAAAGTCGCTGGTCGTGTTGATTGCATTGCAGAGTATGACAATAAACTTTCAATCATTGATTTTAAAACATCTTCTAAACAAAAGAAAGAAGCTAATATTAAAAACTATTTCATGCAATGCTCTGCTTATGCAGTAATGTATGAAGAGCGTACTGGAATTCCAGTTACTCAATTAGTTATTATGATTGCAGTTGATTCAGATCATCCGCAAGTGTTTATTAAAAAGCGCGATGACTATATCAAAGAGTTTATTTCTTACCGTGAAGCATATGATGGAGTTTTATATGAATAGAATGTATGATGATGTTCGAATTTTTATTGATGCGTGTGATCAAGAAAAGACTAAAGCAAATGCAAGTCTATATCGAAATCTAATTGTTGAAGAGTTTAATGAATTCATTCAAGCAAACAATAAAGATGATGAAGTAGAAAAACTTGATGCATGTATGGATATGATTTGGGTTATTCTTGGCTATTGCTACATGAAAGGCTATGATGTTAATGGTGCATGGGGTGAAGTCGCAAGAAGCAATTTTGACAAGATAGATAAAGACACAGGAAAGGTTCGAAAGCGTGAAGATGGCAAAGTGCTAAAGCCAGAGGGATGGAAATCACCCAACCTTGCACCATTTGTAAAATAATGATATACTAAATAAAAGTATTGTTGTAAACTCTGAAAGGAAAGAAGCAAAGAAAAATGAGTTTTGGACGGGGAGGGCAGTTCTCCCCCGGGTCCACCATAAACATATTGTCTACTGGTGAATGAGATAATAATGCTCATAATAAAAGTTCCAAACATTATGTTTATGATGGGCCCGAATTAGGTTCGACAGAGCAAAGAGTATCGATGCAGACAACACGGCAATGCGAAAGCCGTAGAGTTGAGGCAACTCGGCCGTAGAAGCAAATCAAGTAAACGCAAACGATAGCGAATACAGATTAGTGGCGTGATAACCACTTAGGGTTTCGGTAGGTTTCCTCGTAACAGAATAACCTACCACTTTCAAAACTCGATAAGGAAGTAGATGATACTAAAGACTATAAAAGTCTTACTAGGATCTTTTTTATTTTTTGGTTTGATATTATCGGTAGATAGTGGAATTGTAGAGAGCAAATATCAGTTGATAACTCCTAGTACAGAACAACAAATCAATTGTTTAGCACAAAACATATATTACGAAGCAGCAACAGAATCTTTTGAGGGTAAACTTGCAGTAGCGCAAGTGACTCTTAATAGAGTTAAATCTGGTAAGTTTGGTAATACTGTTTGCAAAACAGTCTATCAAAAAGTTAACAAAACATGTCAATTCTCTTGGGTATGTGAAAAGAAGAGTCGGCTTATGAGATATGATTCACAAGAATTTATCGCATCTAAAGAAGCTGCGTATAGAATTCTTGTTGGTGGGCATAGAATAAAGAAGCTAGACAATGCCCTTTATTATCATGCTAATTATGTAAATCCTAGATGGAATAAGAAAGTGATTACCAAAATAGGCAAACACATTTTCTATGCTTGATTTTTATTGATTTGTTTGTCTACTGCTATTCTTTCTGCGTCAATTGTTCTGCCGCGAAGTTGTAGAACTGTGTCGATCTTTTCATTGAGTCGAATTAAATCATTATCAAGAGTTCTTATTCTATCGATCAAATCGATGAGTGATTTATTTGCACTAGAAATAACAGGTTTTATTTCTAGTGTTACCCAAATCCAAGTGTAGTGAACAAAGTATGCTAGTCCAAATGCAGCAATGATTGGAAACCCATACTTGTTAATCAACTCTACAATATACATCACTCTACCTTTTTTGGAATTACTTTTCTTGGTTTACGCACTGGTTTCTTTACAATTTTATTTCCATGTTGAATGAAGATCATTAACATTAGGAGAGACACATTAATTGTAGAAATCAAAGCCCATGCAATCGTCATTGATTTGTTATATGCAGAGTTCAATCGACCATGAACAATATTATAGAATTCGTTTGCAGCGTCCATGACAAGAAATTTATGCTTTTGGTAATCTTCTCCAAACATTGCCATTTCTGCCTGTACTGCAAGAATGCCTAATTTCTCTGCGTTCTTTTCGGGTTCTTTCTCTGCTTTATAATCTTCAATATTCTTAAATGCTTTGATTTCAAGTTTTGCAAGTTCATTAGATAAGAGTTCTGACTTTAGAATCATATCGAGTTCGTTCTGTTCAAATCCAACTTCTTTGACTTTATCTTTAAAAGATTTTTTTAGTCCATCATCGTTTGGAATTTCACCAGAACGAATTGCTAAGACTTTTTCAAATTCAATTTTCCATTTATCGTTTTTAGTAGTGACATAATATCTTGCATATGCAGTTAGATCATCTGAACTCTTAGACATTTCTTTTGCAACTTTTCGTGCATTATCAAGTTGTGTGAGTTGTGTCTCAGCAGTCTTAAAGACAGAAAGAAGTGTCAGAGAAGATGCAAATATTAAACCACCAAGAATAAAAGGTAGTTTCTTATATTCAAAAACTTTATTTAATAATGCAGTCATGTTATACCCTTTAGTAGGGCCGAAACAATTTGTTTAATTTCAGCCTGATAGTTGGTGAGTAAAATTAAAAGTATGCCAATCCCAGCAGTGTGTGCTTTTTTGTCAGACTCCTGTGGGGAAGAAGACTTATGTGGTTGTCTATGATGCGTTTGCCTTTTAGTATTTGGCATTGACTAATGACCCTAGTGTTTTTAATCTTTTCTAACATCATTATGATTAGCCCGAGCAATTCTTCCAAAATTGGGCTGTAATCCTAAAGCATGAGATATTTTAATGTCAATTCTTTCTACTTCGGAATTCATTATGTCAATTCTTTTGTCTAGGCTTTTTGTAATCTCTTCTAATGACTTGATAGAAGAGGTGACTCCAGCTAGAATGAATTTGAGACAGAGTAATACGAAATAACCAGCAGCAATTGCTGCTGAGATTGGAAATCCAACATCAGCGACGATAGTAGTAATGTCGGTAAATTCCATATTTTCTCCGTTTTTATTATTTATTGTTTGAGAAAATTTGCTAGATATATAGTTGTATGTTAGAATAATGTTTTTCTTTAGAGGTGAAAAATTATGAGTAAAGTTGCATTGATTACTGGTATTACTGGTCAAGACGGAAGCTATCTCGCAGAACTTCTACTTGATAAAGGATACGAAGTTCATGGAATTGTTAGACGTTCAAGTACAGGAATCAATGCCGGCAACATTGAATTCATTCAACATAGACTTAAACTTCATTATGGCGATTTGACTGATTCTGCAAATCTAGAGTCTATTGTTTTTAAAGTGAAGCCAGATGAGGTTTATAATCTCGGCGCACAAAGCCACGTTAGCGTAAGCTATGATTGCCCAACATACACTGGTGACGCAAACGCAATCGGTGTTTTAAAATTGCTTGAAGCAGTTAAGACTCTCTCAAAAGAGAAACAAGTAAAATTTTATCAAGCATCAACAAGTGAATTGTATGGCAAAGTAAAAGAGACTCCACAAACTGAAGCCACACCATTCTATCCACGCTCGCCATATGCTGTTGCTAAACTCTACGGCTACTGGATTGTTGTAAACTATCGCGAAAGTTTTAATCTCTTCGCATGTAATGGCATTCTATTCAATCATGAAAGTCCGCGACGTGGACCAGAGTTCGTTACTCGAAAGATCGTTCAGGGAATGATTCGTACCCATCTAGGCTTGCAATCAATTCTTCAATTAGGTAATCTAAATGCTCGCCGTGATTGGGGTCACGCTAAAGATTATGTCCGTGCAATGTGGGCGATGCTACAACAAGATAAACCAGATGACTATGTTATCTCCAGCGATGAAGAGCATTCGGTTCGCGATTTTTGCGAAGATGTTGCAGAGTATCTCGGATTCAAAATTGAATGGCGTGGCGAAGGTCTTAGCGAAATCGGTATCAATGTTTCTACTGGTGCGAAAATTATTGAAGTTAATAAAGACTTCTATCGTCCCGCAGAAGTGCCAACAATTTTCGGTGATTGCAGTAAAGCTAAGAAAGTGTTAGACTGGAAGCCAGAGTACACGTTCAAAGACTTGGTATTCGAAATGTGTGAAAGTGAAATGGAGAAACAAAAAAATGCAAATCTACGAAAGTCCAGATAAAGGTAAAACAGTTTACAAAAGAGAATTTGGTTCATTGGAAAAAACTCTAATCAAATCTCCACCTGCTGGAGCTGTGTATATTCCTGGAAGCATTGGTGATTTGTTTGATCGAATTACGATTCTTCAAATCAAAATGATTGAAATCAAAGATGAAGCGAAGCTAATCAATATTGATAAAGAACATCGTCTTTTAATTTCCCTAGATATATACAAGCAAACGAAAGATACTGTTAATAAACTTTTCAATGAACTGTTTGTTGTCAATTACAAAATCTGGAATCTTGAAGATGATATTCGTGATCTGATTGCTGCACAATCTTATGGCGAACACTTTATCAATGTCGCTAGATTGATTCCAAAAACTAATGATGAACGTGCAAGAATTAAGAAAGAAATTAATCTACTTTGCAATTCTGAATTGATTGAAGAAAAGTCTTACCATGGAGAAACTAATGAAAAAATTACTTGAACTTGGAAATCATTATGTAAGTGATTTCATCAAAGATGATAGCGAAATGGAAGGTCGCCAAAAGTATAGTCTAGATTTGTATCTTGACGAAGAGTTGGGCGCACCACGCTTGAATCCAGCAGACATTGCACCACCATCTACTATGTGGGGTAGGTATTGGTATCGTAGTGCAATCAATACAAGCATGACGCTTGAATTGCAAGGTATCGTAAAAGAAATCACATCCCGCGTTAAGTTGAAAGACAATGACGTTTGGCTTGACATTGCATGTAATGACGGAACTCTATTGAAAGCTGTTCCAGATAATCTAAAAAAAGTTGGTATCGATCCTTGCGACGATTCATTCTATGCAGAGAGCAGCAAAGTCGCAACAGTTGTGCAAGATTACTTTAGCAAAGATGCATGGATTGAAGCTGGATTTTCTGGCAAGAAAGCAAAAGTCATTACTTGCATTGCAATGTTTTATGACCTAGATGATCCGCATCCATTTGTTCAAGACATGTATGATGTTCTTGATGATGATGGTGTTGCAGTTCTTCAAATGAGTTATACTCCTTTGATGATTAATCAACTAGCATTTGATAACATTTGCCATGAGCATGTTTATTACTATGATCTGAAGAGTATTAACAAGTTGTTCTCTCAGCATGGCTTTAAAGTTGTTGACTGTAGTTTGAATGACACCAACGGCGGAAGTTTTAGAATTTATTTCCAAAAAGAAAGTGCGCCAGTCAGTAGTTTCGGCAGCTCACCTTTGCGTGATGTTTGCGACTATCGTGTCGAAACAATTCTAAACTATGAGAACAATGTGGTAGACATTTCAAGTCCAGTCATTTGGAATTCATTCAAGCACCGACTTGATGATTTGAAAATTGATGTTCTTGAATTCATTGAGAAAGCAAAGCATAGCGGTAAGAGCGTATATGGCTATGGCGCAAGCACCAAAGGTAATACACTTCTTCAATACTTTGGCATTGACAATACACATGTTAAAGCAATTGCAGAACGTAGTCCATATAAGTTTGGTTACAAAACAATCGGATCAAACATTCCCATCATTAGCGAAGAAGAAATGCGAAAAGCAAAACCAGACTATGCATTGGTGTTGCCTTGGCACTTCATTAGCGAATTTCAAGTAAGAGAGAAAGCATTTTTAGATGGAGGTGGAGCGTTTATTGTTCCTTGTCCAATCTTCGAAATCATCTCTAAATGAACATCACCAACATAACATTCTTCAATCGTTGGAGAAATGGTGACTGTTTCATTAATAAGGAATACGTTAGGGATATCATTAGCAGATATCCCAACGGAGTAACTTTTAGATATGCTCATGATAATCATCCGAACATTGTTTCGGATTTGAATTGTGAGCATGTTTCTTTAAGTTCAATTCATCCGATTGGTACGTTTACTCCACTCGCACAAGTAGAGAACATTCTTTACATCAACACTTGGGTTGGTTGCTGGATTGGTAAACATCTAAAAGAAAAGGATCATGCAAACTTTTATTGTTTGCATGACATGTGGAAAGAATTCTATCAAGCATTGAATTTAGAAATGAAGGGTGATTATTCATACTATCATCCTTCTATAGATTTTAGAAAGTTTGATCTTACAGAAGCAAATAACTATTTGTTTAGAGTTGATCCTAAAGAAATCATTTTAGTTTGTAACGGCGTTCAACAAAGCGAACAAAGTAGCATGGGTGATATGCGAAATATTATTATTGGACTTGCTACAAAGTTTCCAGAAAAAGAGTTTCTCATTACACATAAAGTTGATGTTGATTTGCCAAACGTAACATGTACTGATTATTTGTTTTCTGCTCCTACTGGAAATCTAAATCAAATTGCATTTCTAAGCATGTTCGTTAAGTTGATTATTGGTAAGAATAGTGGTCCATTCACTTATGCACATATCAAAGAAAACATGAATAACTATCAAAAGACGTTCATGTGCTTTTCGCATAAGATGAGAGATTGTTTGATGGGTGAAGGAGAATACTTAGCGAATTCATTTTTTAGTGATACTGTTGATGATACGAAAGCAATTGAAATCTGTGAAAATTTGATACAATACCCATCATATGCAAATTATAAAAAGCCCACTGTGGAGTTATTTGAATGAAAAATGTATTATTAGTTACTGGTGAATCTAAAGAGTGTGGCATCTATCAATATGCTGATTCTGTCTTCGAAATTTTAAAGACTTCAAAGAAATACGAATTTACTTTTCTTGCGACAAACAACAAAGATGATTTGTTCAATCACATAGAAAACGAAGAAAATAATACAGTAGCAATCATCTACAATCATCATCCACACACAATGAATTGGTTGAATAGTGGAATCACTCGTCCAATTAAAAATTCTGGTCTTGTAAAGCAGATTGTAATCTTTGGGCATGAGCATCTAAACACATTCACTGGTGTTGATCATTACATACATACAGATCCAAATGCTGGTCATAATGATTTTCTTGCATCGGGCGAGTTTGCTGGAATTCCTCCAATTACATACTATGATGACATTCAATATAGCAAGCCCGAAGGAACGATTCGAATTGGAACTAGTGGAATTGGTAATCGAACTAAAGACTTGCCAACATTGATTCGATTAATCAATGAACAATTCACAGAAGATGTAATTCTAAATCTGCATGTTTCTGATGGAGTGTTTGTTGATCCAAGCGGAAAACTCTCTGGCGCATTAGTGGATCAATGTTTGGAACTTGCAAATAGCAATGTGAAAATTAATTTCACTAGAGATTTTCTCTCAAAAAGAAATCTAATCTCATGGCTAAATCAAAATGATATCAATCTTTATTGGTATCAGACGCCAGATGTTCCTGGTGTCTCTGGATCTGTTGATCGTGCATTAGCATCAAGAAAGCCTTTTGGTGTGAATCATTCTAGTTTCCTTTCACATGTGAGAAGAGATTTTAATGATTTGACAAAAGTATCAATTAAAGATATAATTACTGCTGGTGTTGAGCCACTTCAGGAATTCTATGACGCATGGAATCCAACTAATCTTTTAAATCTTTATGAGGATATAATCGAAAAATGAAAAATGCATTAGTATTAGGTGGTGGAGGATTCATCGGCGGGCATATGGTTAGCCGACTGAAGAGTGAAGGTTATTATGTCCGTGCTGCAGATAAGAAAACACACGAATATAAAAATCTAAATGCAGATGAATTTTTTCTTGCGGATCTAACAGAACAAAGCGAAGTTCGGCGTGTCATCAATAGACATTTCGATGAAGTGTATCAGCTGGCTGCAGACATGGGTGGTGCTGGATACATCAATACGAATCTTTATGACGCAGACGTTATGCATAATAGCGCAAGCATTAATCTAAACGTACTCCATCGATGCAAAGAGATGGGAATCAAAAAAGTATTTTTTAGTAGTAGTGCTTGCGTCTATAACGAAGAGTTGCAGTCTACGAATGAGAATCCAGACTGCAGAGAAGCAAGTGCTTATCCAGCACATCCAGACTCAGAGTATGGTTGGGAGAAACTATTCTCAGAGAGACTATTCCATGCATATAATCGTCAACATGGAATGCAAAACAAAGTAGCACGGTTTCACAATATCTTTGGTCCGTACGGCACATGGGATGGCGGTAAAGAAAAGTTTCCTGCTGCTGTTTGTAGAAAGATTGCAAAAGCAAAAGACGGTGATGAAATTGAAATTTGGGGTGACGGAGAACAAACAAGAAGTTTTCTATACATTGGAGAATGCGTTGAAGCTGTTCGCCGTTTGATGCAGAGTGAAACATTTCATGGTCCAGTAAACATTGGCGCAGATCAAATGATTAGCATTAATGATACGGTCGATCTTGTTGCGAAAATTGCTGGCAAGACAATTCGTAAGAAACACATTGATGGTCCGACTGGCGTTCGTGGTCGCAATAGCAACAATGAATTGATCGCAGAAAAATTGAATTGGTCTCCAGAACAAAATCTTCGCGAAGGTCTAGAGACTACATACGGCTGGATTTATGAGCAAGTGGGAAAACAAAAATGAAAACTAAAGTTCTATTTGTTACACAAACACTTGGAGCAAAAGCTGCTTGTGGAATTGGCTTGATGGGTGACGTTACGGGTAAAGTGCTATTGCAACATCCAGGATTGCATTTCGATATGATCTACACAGATAGTATGCATGAAACGCAAGAAAGAATTTTGTCGTTTGATCCGCAAGTTGTCATTTACAATTATGCTCCAGGTACTACTCCGTGGATGGATCATCCTCAAATGCGAGCGCCATTTCCACATATCAAACATGCGAGAATCATGCATGATATGAGTCAGCCAATCGCTGATTCGTTTAGACCAGAAGCAAATCATGGTTGGCAATTTATCATCGCAGATGATCCTAGCGTGAAAGAAACGAAGCATGTATTTACAACGAATCGTTTATTGCCCGGAGCACCAACAGTATCTTATGTTGAACCAGAAAAACCAATCATTGGATTTCAAGGCTTCGGACCTCCACACAAAGGTATCGCTAGACTCGCACATAAGGTGCAAGAAGAGTTTGATGAAGCAACACTAAGATTGCATATTCCTTTAGGATTCTATGAAGATTTGATTCACGGTTACAAAGGCAGCAATGCATATGCTCGCGCAAACGAAGTGAAGCAAATCATCACAAAACCAGGAATTGATGTTATTATTACGCACGACCTTTTAGATACGCAACAAATTATCGATCTATTAGCACAAAACACAATTAATTGTTATTTCTATGATTACTTAGATGGATGCGGATTAGCAAGCAGCCCAGACTATGCATTGGCAGCGAAGCGACCAATCGCGGTAACAAGAAGCCATCAGATGCGGAACTATTGGGATCTGGAACCAAGCGTATTGATTGAGAATAGTAGTATCAAGCAGATTATTGCAAATGGAACTACTCCTCTAGAGCCATTATATAAAACGTATAGCAAAGAGAGTGTCTGGCAAGATTACACTCGCGTGGTAAACGCAATGTTGACTTCAGCGTAAGAGTCTGTTATACTTGTCCTTTCTTCAATAGGAAAACTATGAATCTTAAAATTCTAACTCAGAAAGAGTTTGAAGGAGAAATCAAATCCTTGCAAAAACAGCTACAACCGATTACAATGTTAGACACAATTCTAGAATATTGCGAACGGAAGAAAATCGAAGTAGAAACTGCGGCAGCACTCATTACGCCAAAGATGAAAGCGACGATTGAAAGCGAAGCAATGAAAGCTAGATTGATTCCACAAAAAGCAAGATTACCACTAGAAGAGGATGATTAAACTTATGGAACCAGAAGTAAATGACAGAGTTTGGGTAATTACTCCAGAACACAAAAAGTGCATCAATGACATTTGTTATTGGAGAAAAGGCGACTACATGGTTCAACAAAACATGGGTTGGCGATGGGGAACGTTTACAGTACCAGCACCAGATGATTATACTATCGAACAATGGTTAGCATCATATCATTCGGATGTCGGAACTGATCTATACGAAGACTTTGGTGATGTATATGATTTCGAAACACAAGATGGTGTTTGGGAAGATTGGGAATTTCCAAGCAACATGCCAGAAGAAGATAGAGAAGCATTCAATTCAATATATGAAGAAGATGGTACATGGGGATTAGAGCAAGATGGATGGGTGTCTGTTGATTGCGAAATCAATGTTTCTGGTCCATTGAAAATCGAAGAGCAATGATTCCAGTTCTTCTACAATCAACAACTCCAACAAAACGACAACTCAATACTAAGACTAAAAGCAACAAAACACTTTGTGCATTAGTATTGCCAAAGAATAAGGCACAAAGCCTTATAAATAAAGTTGTAGAGAAATCTACATATACTTTAAGTACGCAGTAAATACACATTTATACATTTCAATACGAGGTAACATACTATGGCATCATCATTTGCAGATCTAAAGAAGTCCCGCAACAAGGACTTAGAGAAACTAACACAAGAAGTTTCTAAACTCTCAAACAAAGAAGAAGGTAAAAAATCATACGAAGACCTTCGATTCTGGAAACCCACAGTAGATAAAGCTGGCAACGGTTTCGCAACAATCCGCTTTCTTCCTGCACCAGAAGGCGAAGACGTTCCCTGGATTCAATATTATACACACTCCTTTCAGGGTCCAGGTGGATGGTATATTGAAAATTCCCTCACATCAATAAACAAAAAAGATCCAGTCTCAGAACACAATACTGTTCTTTGGAACTCTGGTATCGATTCAAACAAAGACGTTGCGCGTAAACAGAAGCGTAAGTTGCAGTACATCAGCAACATCTATGTCATTAAAGATCCTTCTAATCCCGAGAACGAAGGCAAAGTATTTTTATATAAATTTGGTAAGAAAATCTTCGACAAGCTAAACGATTTGATGAATCCTGAATTTGAAGATGAAGCACCAACGAACCCATTCGATCTTTGGGAAGGCGCTAACTTCAAACTGAAGATTCGTAAAGTTGAAGGCTATCAAAACTACGACAAGTCTGAGTTTGATCGTCCAGGTCCTTTGTCGCAAGATGATGATGACCTTGAGAACATTTGGAAACAAGAACACGCATTGTCAGAGTTTCTTGATCCAAAGAATTTCAAATCGTATGACGAATTGAAAGCTAAACTCAATAAAGTTCTTGGTCTTGATAGCGGTAGCGATGGAGATTCAATCTCTTCTATCGTTGCAAAGAGCGCACCAGCAGCTCCAGTAGCAAGTAAAGCAAAGAAGACTGTTGCTGATGCATCAGAAGATGACGATGACGAATCTTTAAGTTACTTTGAGAAATTAGCAGAAGACTAATTTCAAACTTATATTATGTGAAAGGAGAGCGAATGCTCTCCTTTTTTTTATCCAGTTACTGGAAGTGCAGTTTGAGTAGTCATTCCTCTTAAAACATCAACACTAGATACTTGTCGAACGACAGTAGTATTATTTGTTGTATTATTACTATTGTTTCCAGCTACAACGGTGCTTCCACCTGAAGCACCCGATGATCCAGACGTTGCGGTTGATCCACGCAAAATATAATCTGGATAAGCCGAATTAGAAGAAACGTAACTTCCAAGATTTCCAACATTTGTCGCCGTTGCTGTAGGAATAATTTTTTGAATATCAGCAAGACTTGTTTTAAAGTCTGCATCATTAATCATATTATCATTATTTAAATCATAGATAGGTCTTCCAAAAGAATCATATCCAAACACATTTGCTGGTGCACCGCCTACATATGTTCCGGTTTGAGCATTATATACAGTTCTTGCTATATCATGTCCAGCAGCCAATTTGCTCGCGACTTGTGTATCATATATGTATTGTTCATCTGTTTTATCATAGAAAACAGGCTTTATGTAATTGAATTTAGTTATAGAAGTATCAAGTTGATCTGCTGTTGCAGAGAGTAATCCTGAACCGAGTGTTTTATAATTAAGTTTTTGTAGTGCTTCTACAGTTTTTGCAACTTCAGTTCGAATATTTTCATCTCTTGGACCCGATTCGAATTCGCCCCTATAAATCCATCCCACCAATTCAATAATTTGTCTAGCAATAGAATTAGCATCTTTTTTAGAAAACTCTTCCAAAGTTCCAAAATCATTGCCTGTCAAATATGAATTATTTCCTTCGGTATTATTTGGTAAAGGTGATGTTGGTTCTCCTTTATAAAAATAGATAGATACTCTATTAGATGAAACGTGTGCTCCAAGATAATCAAATCCAGGATTTGTTGCAGGTTTACCAATCTGTCTTCTTTTCACCTCCATTGCTTTTACTGCATTAAATGCAATTCTTAGTAATTGATCACAAATTGCTGCCCATACTGCGGGTTGACCGCTTGGCAGATAGTTTAACTCTTTAGTATAAATGGTTGATATTTGTGTAATGTTATTGTTTTTACTTGTATAAAGTATTCTTTCAAGTATCGGAGTTGGTTGATATTGCGGCTCATCATTGCCTCCAAATCCTAACCATCTTGCAATAGTTTTACCTATATTATAACCTACGACTAAAGCGCCTATAATAGGTATAAATTCACTAGCACCTGCTAAAAATCCAGTACCAGCAGCACTACCACCAATGGCTCCTATACTGCCTTCAAATCCAATTGTAGTACCAGCACTAAGACCACCAGCATAACTGGCAGCTCCACTAGAAGCTAAAGAAGAAGCAGCTGCAGTAGGTCCCAATACTTCACTAATAGTTCCAGTAGTTCCAGCGGCACTAGTAGCAGCAGTTGATGCTGTCGTTGTTGATACTCCAGATACTATTGGTGCAGCAACATTAGTAGCGGAATAACCCGTAAGTCCTGCTGCATTTAGAACATAACCACCAGCCATTTGAGCACCAGAAACAAGTGCGTTACCAGCTGCAGCAAGATATGGAGCAGCATATTGATATGCAAGTTGTCCACCATATTTTAATGCAGAACTAATTGCAAAATTTGCAAGCGCTGCTGTGTATGGATTTGTTCCTTTTCCACCTAATCCTTTATAAATTGCACTAGTCGCAGCGACTCTACCAAGATCAAGTGCCATATTGCCGACTTGACCTAATGGATTTTTTGGATTAAAAAAACCTGGAACAGCGAGTGATCCACCAGCAGTTGAACCAGAACCAACTCTACCAGTAGATATTTCAGTTATAAGTTCTTGTAATTTACCGATGATTCCCTGATCACCTTGCACACTTACAGCTTTTGCTTCAGCCGCATCGGTTGCTCTTCTAACTGCATCAACTTGTTGTTGATCAATTAATTGTTTCTGAAGATCAACTTGTTGCTCTGTTAATTTGTTTAATGTTGGATCAACTGAAAGTATTGCTTTATCGCCACCAGGAACAGTTTGAATCGTAGCACCAGTCGAACTTATATCATCAATTCTACCATAAGCATCTTTACTAAATGACGTTGCGCTATTTAAACTAACTTTCTTACCAGTTCTTGGATCAATATATTCTGTAGGCTTTGCTCCAGGATTCATGAGACTATTAACAGGATCACTAACGGCAGCACCAAGAGTGTTGGCCATGTAGTTAATGCCTTCCATTGGATTCTTGAATCCATACTTAGCAAAGACAGTCTCATAGCCACTAGCTACACCAGTAGTGCCATATAGCAATTGCTCAACTGCTAATTTCTTATTACCTCTAGCATAATTACCAAGAATTTGTCCTGTGAGAATGTTGCTTTGTTCAGCACCCATTCCACCGATCATACCGAATAAAAGTCTTCCTCCAGCGCGGGCACCTGCTTCAAGATATCCAGTCGCTAAATTATTAAGTGCTGGTGCAAGCATTCCACCATATTGCTTACCAAATAGACTTGTCGCTAATTTGCTTACACTCTTGCCGACGCCAAAGATATTATTTAATTGTTGTCCACGGAATAATGCACCACCAGCTGCTTGTTGAGTTACACCAATACCTTTAGGAAACAATGTTTGTCTTAATGCAAGACTAATTGCTTTTGGAGCAATCTTTTGAAATTGCATTGCAAAGTTCTTGTTAGTCTCTGCAATGATTTGTTCTGGTGTCTTTAGTATTGGACGAATCGGTTTGTTTGGAGGAGCAACCGCATTTGCAGTTCTTGCACTACTTCGTGCAAGACTTTTAAAATTATTTACTGTATCTTTACCAATTGCTGTTGCTACGCCTACAGCAACATTTGATGCTTTTCTAATCTCTTTTCTAACTTCTTCTAATTTTTGTCCTAAAATTTGAACAGCAGGATCTACATTTGCTTTAGCAGTTTCTAATATTGATCCAGCACCAGTCTTTACATTTTCATATGTTTCTTTAGCTGATGCTAAAACAGTTGATGGTGTTATTGGTGGCGTAGATCCAGCTGCAGCATAAACTTTGTTTATGTAATTTTCATATCTAGATCCTAGATGCGAACCTCCAGTACCTTCTACTTTTCCTGTTATCCATAATTGCAATGCTTGATTTAAAGGAAGACTCGCATACTTTCCACCTTGACCATTTAACCACTTATATCTTTGTGCTTCAATTCCTTGTTCTAATGTTGGGAATTTGGCAAATTTTCCTTTTAATTTATCAACACCCCTTCCAGTATCATCTGGCACTGCGCCAAATTTAGCAGTCATTTTATCATAGAGCATAGCACCAGGATTATTTAAATCATAAGTGAGCATTCCAGGTTTAAACCCTTCTTGTCTTCTTTGCTCAGCTAATACTGCATCTTGTTGTTCTCTAGATAAACTTCCAAATGTTATAACTTTATTTGCACTAGTTCCAGATGTCGCAGATCCAGTTACATAATTTTTAACTGAACTTGCCGCAGATGAAACACCGGAAGAAACACTTTTATATGCACTTGATGCCACATCAGATGCTGCATTTCCAACTGCTTTAGCACCAGACACAACACTTTTATATGCACTTGATGCCGCATCAGATGCTGCATTTCCAACTGCTTTAGCACCAGACACAACACTTTTATATGCTCCTGATGCCATAGCACCAACATCAAAATTTGAAAACCAATTTTGCAATACGTTAAACTTTCCAGCTATCGTATCTCCCAACTCTTGAAATTTTGGAAGAACTTTTTCAAACATCTTATGACCAAAATCAGAATCACCAATTGCTCCACCAACGGCAGCGCCAATAGCAGCTCCAATCGGACCACCAATCATTCCAACAAGACCACCAATAGTAGAACCAAGAACTCCTGGAGCCATATCCTTTGCGACTTCAGAAATAGATTCTCCACCATTAGCTACTCTATTATATGCATATAGTGCACCAAGACCTAGACCAGCTATTCCAGCACCCTTCACTAGTCTTCCCTTTATACTTCCGCGGCGACCCTTTCCACCACGTCCGCCTCCTCCTCCACCACCTATACCACCAAGATTATCTAAAAGTCCTTTGCCATTATTATCACCACCACCTCCAGCTGGACCTCCACCACTACTAGCACCAATGTTATTGATTGCGTCTAATAGTCTACTATCTCTTAATGCTTGTTCTCTAGCATTTTCTTCATCAAATTGTGATTTCGATCTATTGGAATCTACTTGATATCTCAATAGTCTAGTTTGTTCAAGAATATTCGCATTCATCAATTGCAATTCGCGAACGACAGCAGTATTGAAGTTTGAACTATCTGATGGTCCACTAGATGAAGCTGATCCACCGCCTCCACCTTTTCCACCACCACTACTTCCAGCGCGAGAGTTAGCACTATTTCTCAAACTTTGAGCAAATGAATATGCACCAGTTACACCAGGCATTTCAGATGTTGCAGAGCCTCTTATCGCTGCGCCTATTCCAGTAGCAGAACCTCTTGCAGCGTTTCTAGCAGCTTCAGCTAAAGCTGCTGCGTAATTTCCTATTGATGCCATTAGCCTCTATCCAAAACAGAATCGGGATTCGAATTAATCGTAGGCTTTTTAACTACTGGTCTTGATGGTTTAACATCATTGACTGGAGTTACTGTGTCTGTGATTTTTTCTGAACTAAAAGTAGTTTGCTGTTGAATTGGCGATGGGGAACCAATAGTTGTTGGAAATGTACTAGCACCAGCAATCTTTTCTTGTCCACGACTCCAAGCAGCAACTCCAAGTACTGCACCCATTGCTAGATGATACAATCCTGCGCCTTGAAGAGTGATTGGATTCCATTGACTTGAAACATTACCATGTTGAATTGCTTGAAGAACCGACCATAAAATTGGAAAAATAATAAAATCAGCAATACAAGTTACCATGTATGACCATCCCATCATTGGGCGCCATTTGCTATTCATCCAGTCTTCTTTTTTATGGTGGTGCTTAGTTGTCATCGATTCCTCGCCTGTTGATTTTGTGCTTCTATCTTGTTATTTTGTTCTTCAATGTGCTGAGCCAATAACATTAAATATAAATCACGTTCAAAAGGAATCATTTCTTCCAGCACTTCTAAACTGTATTTATGATGCTGAATAAGAGCAAAATTAGTTTTATAATAATTTGCTAAATTATCATTGCCCATCACAATACGAAAAAATTTGACATTCCTTCTAGTGTGACTTTATCGTGTGAACCGCAACCACCACATTTCCATTCAATTTCTTTTTTGACTTTAGGCATTGAAGTGAAGAAGTTATTGATTTTCATGAACTGTTCTTGTGAAAGATTGTCAATGAACTCAATCAATTCATTTCTTGTAATGTCTTCAGTCTTGTAAATTTCTTCTTTATCATAAATGTATTCAATACAATTTACAATAGACTCCATTGCGGCATCCATTTGATTCTTTGATTTTTTGCTTAGATGCTTTAGACTTGCAGCATCAAGTGTTGGATATTTCATTTTGATTCCAACTTGATTCTCTTCGTCAATGACAATATTGTCTGTGTGACCAATTTCTTGATCCACTTCAATCTCCGTTAGATTGATATTTACAAGTGTAGTGTGATCACATTCTGCACCTTCATCATTGTATCCAGTACGATGACGCATACGCAATTCTACACTTTCGCCAATAGACTTTGCTCGTAGATTGATGAAGAAATATTCCAAATCAAATGTTGGCATCTTCTCTACATCAACTTTATCGATCGAACAATTGTTGATGATTTGTTTGATTGCAACTAAACTTGCATTTTGATCGTTTGATTCCATAGCCATCAAAAGAATCTTTTGTTCTTTTACTAGAAAAGGTCTATACTTGACGGTTTGTTTTGTTGACGGCAAAGTCAATTCAAAGATAGGCGAATTAATTTTCGGTAAAGGCATAATAATCTCCAAAAAAGAAATAATTTAAAGCACTAAAGGTAGTGTATAATAGCGATAGTTGAGTGTAACAGAGAAACGTTGATAAGAATTAGTTTCATCCCAAGAAGCATTCATAGGAGAAATTGCAATTGGATAAATGTCATGCATTACAAAGTTCATAACTACTTCAGCTTTTGCATTTAATTGTTTAACTGAAAGTGTTACTCCTTTTGCATAGTCTTCATAATATTGAACAAGTCCTGGATTGATTGATGTAACTGAAGTGAATCTTCCAGCAGAATCTTTTAATGCAACATCATATCCTGCTGGATTAATTATGTTATCAATCCAATTGTCAAAGAACATTCTTTCTTTTTTATCTTCAGAGCATATGATACTCAATTGAATGTCACCATACGTTACATCATATGGAAGTTTTAATGTTGTTCCTCCACCACCAACGTCATCATTTGTTGAAAGTGTTTTTCCAGGAAATTCTGCTTTTTCACATCTAAAACTAAATGTTTCATTAATTTTATATGCGCCTAAAGCAAATGACTTTAGTTCGTATCCACCCAATTCAGCAATAAAATAGTTTGGACGAACTGATGCTCCTACTGCATTCTTAAATGCGGATATATTAAAGAATCCATTTATTGTAGTTGCCATTTATGCTCTCGATATTTTTCTAATAGAATCTTCATGCACTCTTCTTGTGTCAGCTTTTCTAAATGATTCTGTTGGAAGAAACAATGCAATATCCCATTCGTTTACGTTTATCTCTAAAAACTGTGATCTGACATGAGTTCTCAAATACTTTTTAAGTGTAGGCTTATAATATCTATACTTCGAAGCTGATTGTAAAATTGAATACGAAATCTTAACTCTTGTCGTAGCATCATAATTCTTATTTGTCAAAGTAGAATACAAAGCATCCATCAATTTAGCCCTAAGCATTAGGGGCAAATAGTGAAAGTTAATACCCAAGAATCCATCTGACTCAAACTTCACAGGAAAGATTAATGGAAATGTGTCATAGTACGGCAATTCTTTTTTCATCTTTGGATCATAAGCAAAAGCGTACATATAACCAATTTCCATTGTTCCAACTTTTCTTGTTGGATTTGTCAATCTCTCCATTTGCGAAGCCGGAATATTTGACGCTAAATTTTTAACAGAGTTTCTATACCAAGTTCTCGCAGCCTTGCTTTTTGCAGGCACGATTCCCTTAGCTAACCCTTGCTGTATAATTTTGTCGAATATATCCATATATTCTATTTATCTTAAATCTTTATCGGTAATTATTCTAAATTCCCAATTTCTATCTTTAGCGTATTCGGTTGCAGCTTCCCATTTTGCTTGATTCACACCCCAAGTCTTTACTTCATTTAGAAATCTTCTAGTGGGTCTACCAGTAGGAGTGTCTTTTCTTTTTGGTGGTTGTGTTTGAATCGCTGGTTTTATTTCAATAAGAACAGATTTTAGATTCCCATCTCTATCTCTATATCTCATCCAAAAATCAACAAAGTATCTATGATATCTATTGTCAACTGGAGAAACATAAGGAACGACAACTTCTTCTGAAGACCATTCAAGTATTGAAGCATTAGTGTCACAATATACCATGAATCTACGCTCTAAAAGGCTTCGATAAATAATCTTAGTCGGATCACCTTTATACTTTTGATAGTTTTGTGGTTTAAATTTACCTTTGTATGACATAAATAGAATATAATTTAGATAGGAAAAAAATGGCTACACAACTAGATACAGTAACTGTTAATGGCGGAGGATGGAGTTATCCATCAGCTAGCCAATTGAATTTTGGAACAGATTACGCTGGCTCAGAGTTTGTAATTCCTGTTGTTAGATTTCAATTTGCAGATACATTGGGCGATGATCTTATCAATGCTCCAATTATTTATATTAAAATGGGGGGCACGTTTCAATCTGGATTATCCAATCCATGGAACGCGACAGCAAACATTTTTGGAAGTCCTGGAGCAGGAGCAACAGATGATACAGCTCTTGGAGTTATTAAAAGAATGGGTGGTGGATTCTATGAGGCATTACAAAAACAAATAATGAACTCTGTTGGTTCTGCTGCTGGTGCGTTTGCTTCTGCTGGACAATCTGGAAAAGCAAACTTTGAATACTTGCAAAGAAAAGTATTCAACAACTTTCAGCAGTTGATTTATTCTGGACCAACGTTTAGACAATTTACATTGCCATTTTCAATGAAACCTACTAGTTTAGTAGAAGCGCAAGCAATGCGAGATATTATACAAACATTTAGATTAGCATCTTCTCCTCGGACAGGTCCTGCTATAGATTCTGATGATCCATCACTAGCACAAGATGGAAATAGTTATGACCAATCATTGGCATTATCAAATAGTGGATTGGGATTAAGTGGAAGCGATTATGAATCGGGTGCAGGAGCAGTTGCTGATACAACATACTCTGGAGCTGAATTTGACGCATTAATCGCTGGAAGTGGACAAAGCAAATTATTTGATTATCCAGATATGTGTAGATTTCAATTGATGTTGTATAGTTATCAATCAGAATTAGTTACTCTATTTGAATCTGGATTATGTGTTATAGAATCTGTTTCTGTAGACTATGGATCTGGAAATAAGATGACATTCTTCGACTCAAACACGAACGAATATTTTCCAACAGATGTTAGTTTAAATATTGGATTAAAAGAAACCAGACTCCTTACTACAACTTCAATAGCTGTAGATAGTCGAAATACAATCTTATAAACTATGAGCATATTTCAATTCTATCCAAAAGTTGCTTATAAAGTTGACAATGTTGATTACATCAAAGCAATCGACATTACAACTTCAATAAAAATAAAAGATTTCTTTAAGACATATCGTGGAATCTCTTTTAATCCTTACGTTGTAAAAGATGGCGAACGTCCAGATTATGTTTCGTTTAAAGCATACGGAACTCCAATGTATGACTGGATCGTTTTACTAGTCAATGAAATTTACAATATCTACGACGATTGGCCCAAAAACACTCAGACATTGAATTCTTATATTGAAGAAAAATATGGAAGTGTAGCAACAGCTATCAGTACAGTTCAATATTATTATAATTTAAATAACGATATAATCGATCAAACAACTTGGCAAAGTTTACCAACTAGTCAAAGAAAGTCGGAGACTCAATACGAATATGAATTTCGTAGAAACATCAATAAATCTAAAATAAAACTAGTCAAACGCGACATGATTAATGCGGTAGACATGAGTTTAAAATCAATCATATCTAAGCCAGTTCTATGACAACTAATCAAGAACTATTTAATGCTTATACTGACATTGATCAGGAAGGTGAATATCGTTTAACAGATATTAGAAATACCACTGCAACTATTGCTGGTGGTACTGTAAACGTTGCAGACGTAAGTATTGTAGTTCGAAGTGGAGAAAGAATCACACTTGCTGGTCAATACTCAAACATTTCGATTCATGAAGATATTTTTGCATCATGTATTTCTGGAACAATTACTATCATTGATTCTGTTGGATTTTTAGAAACGTTTCGAATCAAAGGCGGCGAACAGATCAATATTAAGATTACAAAACCACAAACAAATGATATTATTATTTGGAGAGAAGATTTAATCGTACATAGAATTAGTGAATCCGCAGTTGATCCAGTAACACTAGGTTCTACATTTGATTTGCAATTTGTTTCCAGATCACATGTAAACTCTTTAAAGAAATCTCTATTTAAAAGTTATAAGAATATTTCATATAAAGAAGCTGCTAAGTTAATTTACTCAGAGATGTCAGTAAATGATTTAGTTATAGATGATCCAAATCTAACTCTAACTAAGCCATTCATTTCAACTGGATTGATGCCACACAAAGCAATGGAGTTTCTTTGCAATCGTGCATGTAAAAAAGACAAGTTTTTTGTTTTCTTTGAAAGACTAGTTCCAGTCACAGGAACATATCCAGATAACAAACCATTCACAGCTTCACATTACTTCGGAAGCATAGAGTCTTTAATATACGAAGCAAATAAGAGCAAAATAGAAACAATTTACTTTAATCAAAAATTAGATTTATGGCTTGAATCTGGAGCAATCATTAGAACTCCTATGTTACAAAGAGATTCTAATTTTAATCATGTTCAAGCAATGCTTCTTGGATTCTATAATACGACAATGACAACTATAGATCCAATCTCAAGAACTCATTCGACAAAGAAGTTTGGATATGCAACAGAAGACACAGTAACTAACGATTTCAATCCTTATAAATTGATTGATGATTATAATATTTTTAATGTATATAATGACGCTAAGAATGAAATCCCCGGAAGAAAATTAATTGCTTCATCTATCAATGACACCGCAAGTAGAAGCAGTTGGTTACCTGACAACATTGTTGGTCAAATTTCAAAAACTTTATTTAAGATTGACGTAGAAATACAAGGCGGGACTAACAATATCGGTATAGGAAATATTGTCAATCTATATTCTCCAAGTCAGTCTGAAAGATTATCTAATCCTACGAATTCAAATTTAATTCCAAATCGATTAGAGTCTGGAAAGTATTTGGTCACTACAGTTGATCATAGAATTCGCCCAGGAGAATATGTTAAAGGTTTGACATTAAGTAGAGCATCATCACCAATAGATCACAATAAGACCGTAGCTGGAGCTGAAATTGATTTTTCGCTAGATATTGCAACAATTAGAACAAGTATTGGCGATGTTAAAAAGAAGGCAGATTTAGATAACACATCCATAGTAGACAACTGGAGAAACAATAGGATACCATCATGAATTCAGTAAAATTATCTTTTTCAGAATTTGTTTTAATGAAAGACTTTCATGCAAATGAACTTTGCGAGAAACAGATTCTTTATAACAACGGAAAGAAATATGGTCAAATAGTGTTTCTTGCTGGAGGTGCTGGATCTGGTAAAGGATTCGCAATTAAGAACTTTATGCCAGGAAGTGATTTCAAAGTTCGCGATGTTGATGAAATGAAACTCGCATTTCAAAAACTCGATTCTCTTCAAAAGTTTACAACTAAAGATTTGTTAGCGAAATATGGCGATAAAATCTCAGATAAAGATAGAGCAATTATTGATAGAGAATTGACCGAGAAAGGTCTCGGTATGTCGGATCTTAATTTAAAGACACCAACTCATGTGTATATTCTTCATGTGTTAGTTCGTGCAACTGGTGTTAAAGATAAAACTTTAGACTTGATGCTAGATGGTGCGGAAAAAGGAACACTTCCAAATATTATCTTTGATAGCACTTTCAAAGATGTTACAGATATGACTGATGTTCTACCAAAACTATTTGCTGCTGGGTACCAAGAAAAAGACATTCATGTTACTTGGGTTTTGACAAACTATCAGATTGCAATCAAGAACAACAAATCAAGAGCAAGAGTAGTTCCAGATGATGTTCTTCTTGCAACACACAAAGGTGCTGCACAAACAGTCTATGGTTTAGTCACGCATTCGATGCCTAAAGAAGTTCAAGGTGGTGTTTATGTCATTCTAAATAATCCTGAAAATACAATTGTCGTTATTGATCCTAAGACTAATAAGCCATACAAAGATGTGCATGGAAATATTGTTGTCAAAGATTTTAAATACTTGACTTTAAAAGATCCAGGCAAGCCAGCAAAGAAAGAAATTGAAATCAAAAAGCAGCTTCTTACATGGATCAAAGACAACACTCCAGAAGGAGCTGTTGATACATCAGAATTGGATAAGTTATGAAACGCTACAAAGACATGATTAAAGGAACTACTCTTTCAAATGAAGAATGGGAAGAGCAAGTCTACGGACCAGAACTATTTGAAACACTACAACAAGTGGATGGTAGATGGGCTTTAGTTTCTAAGAAAACTGGAAGACCTTTAAGATATTATAAAGGTGAAGGAAAGCCTTCTGATGAATGGGTTGCACAACAAGAACGTGAAATTCAATACTTCAAACATATGGGTCATTAATGAGAAATTTTCTTGGGCATGACGGATTCATTTGGTGGATCGGAGTAGTTGAAGATATTGATGATCCTTTGACTCTTGGTCGATGCAAAGTTAGATGTTTTGGATATCATCCAGCAATTAAAGAGAATGCTGTTCCAACAGAAGACTTGCCATGGGCACTTGCAATTCATCCATTAAACACCCCAAATCTATATGGTACACCAAGAGTTGGAGAATGGGTGTTTGGATTTTTTCTTGATGCATTAGCAGCACAAGAGCCAGCGATTCTTGGATACATTCCAGGTATACCGCAAGCTGCATCAGAGTATTTTGGAGTCACTCCAGATCTGACTAGAAACTTTGAAACAGTAACAGAAAAAGATTCAGTAGTTTTAAATGTCAACGGAACTAAGATTGAAATTCTCAATAATGGTAATCTAAATATAACTGCGAATTCGAACTTGACAATTTCTGGAAACTCCATTACAATAACTGGGAAAACAGTAACTATTAGCGACTCTAGTAAATCAGTTACACCAACTTCTATCGACTCAGGAATTGAATTAGCTAAGACATTACCTTTACCCTCTTGACGGTCAACACACTGATATTAGCACTTGTCAAGCACTTTGTCAAATTAAATATAGGAATATTACCACATGACGAATCACGATAATCTATTAAGCATCTTCGAAACTTATGTATCAGAAAATCAAAAGTTTGAAGAGAAAGGAAACAAAGCTGCTGGTACAAGAGCAAGAAAAGCATTAGCTGAATTCTCAAAATTAGCAAAAGAGCGTAGAAAAGAGATTCAAGAAGCAAAGGTTGTGGAAAAAGTAGCATAAATATGTTATATGGCTACTATAACTTTTTTTAAAGATTTACCGTTAGATTTTATTCCTCACCCTGTGAGTGGAGACGTTCGTCCAATCATAAATGAGGCAGCGATTCGTAGATCATTGTTAAATCTATTATTAACAAAAAAAGGTAGCCGACCGTTTTATCCAGAATACGGAAGCACGATTTTTAATTTTTTATTTGAACCAAACTCAGCATTTACAGTACATAATATAAAAGAGAGTATATCGAGCACGATTAAAAGATTTGAGCCTAGAGTTACTTTGAAAAACGTTGATGTTAAAATTGAAGATCATGGCATCACATTGAATATGAGTTATACTATCAATAATGTTGGCTCGACTTCAACTTTAGAAACAACAATTTCAAGGTCAGCGTAAAATGGCTTCAGATAATAATCTAAAAGTAGATGAATTAGATTTTAATGGAATCAAAAGTAATTTCATTAATTATCTAAGAAACCAAGACGAATTTAGAGATTATAATTTTGACGGTTCTGGAATGAGTGTTCTGCTAGACTTACTAGCATACAACACATATTACAATTCTTTCTATTTGAACATGGTTTCGTCGGAAGCATTTCTTTCGACAGCACAAAAAAGAAACTCAGTTGTCAATCTAGCTAAGTCTTTAAACTATACTCCTAGATCAACAAGTGCTGCAACAATTTCTGGAACTGTAACATTAAGCGTAACAGGAAGTCCAGTAAGTGTGACGATTCCAACTTACACTACATTCTCTGGTTCAATTGATGGAAAGACATACACATTCTTAAATACAGAGTCTTCAATCGTTTATTCAGCAGACGGATATACTGGAACAATTAATCTTGTCGAAGGTAGTTTATTGACAAGACGATATACTGTCAATACTTCTGATACACAACAGAGATTTTTAATACCGAACTACAACGTAGACACAACAACGTTGTCTGTAAGAGTTTTAAACTCTTCGACAGATAGTACATCAAGAACATTTATAAGACCAGAAAATTTAGTTGAAGTGACTTCAACATCTAGAGTTTACTTTTTAGAAGAAGTTGAGGATGGTCAATTTGAAGTTCGATTTGGTGACGGTACATTTGGTGTTGCATTAGATAATGGAAACATTGTAGTGTTTGAGTATCTAATTACAAATGGAACTGCAGCAAATGATATTCAGACTCTTTCATACTCTGGTTCAATTTCTTGGGTTACAAGAATTGCATTTACAGCATCAAGTCCAGCAGCTGGTGGTAACACAAGAGAATCGACAAATAGCATTAAGTTCAATGCACCAAAAGCATACGAAGCACAAAATAGAGCAATTACAGCAGACGATTATAGATCATTACTATTAAAGCAAAGTTCTGTCGATTCTGTCGTTGTATGGGGTGGAGAAGATAATGATCCGCCATACTATGGGAAAGTGTTTATTGCTGTGAAGCCAGTTATAGGAAGCGTTTTAACTGCAACAGAAAAATTAAATCTAATCGATTCAATTATTGGTCCAAAGAAGATTCTTACAGTATCTACAGAAATTGTAGATCCAGAATATATCTATGTGATTCTAAGCACTACCGTAAAGTATGACTCTGACTCCACTTCTTTAACTGCTGATGACATCAAAACAATTGTAACGACAACAATTAAAAATTATAACACAAGCGACATTAATCAATTCTCAAAGTATTTTAGATATTCAAAATTATCAAGATTGATTGACACATGCGAAAGATCAATTTTGAGTAACATTACGACAATGAGCATTAGAAAAGAATTGAATGTTCAGTTAAACGTTGGTGCTAGATATGAAATTAGTTTTTCTAATTCGTTAGACAATACTACAGAATTGAGAACTGCAACACATCCGTACGGTGCTGGTAATAAGTTAACATCAAATGAATTCTCTTACGGTGGGTATTCAAATTGTTATCTTGAAGACAATGCTGGATTGATTCGAATCTATCGTGTTTCTGGTGTAGATAATGTAGGTGTACAAAACAATGCTGGTACAATCAATTACGTTACTGGAAAAATTGTGTTAAGCAACTTTGCACCGACTTCGTTTACAGATGGCGGAACGACATTAAAATTGACTGCAGTTCCTGCTGATAAAGATGTTCTTCCGCTAAGAAATCAAATTGTAGCAATTAGAGATGAAGATATTTCGGTATCTATGATTGACGATAAAACCATAAGTTTAGTCAATAGATAAAAATGAACGATGTATTTTTTAAACCTTCGTTAAGCGTTAACACGCTTGTAAACGAAAATAGTTCTATTGATGCGGAAAGATTCCAACTCTTTTTAGAAGCATATTATGAGTGGTTGCAAACTACAACAATCACATTAAACACTACAGTTGGAACATTTCAAGTTGGTGAAACTATTCTTGGTAGCGAAAGTGGCGCTACTGGAAAAGTAATTCAAGTAACATCGACAACTTTAATTGTAAGAGTTACAAGCGAAAGAAAAGTCTTTGACCAATACGAAACAATTACTGGTCAAACATCTAACGCAACATCTTTCGTATACGGAATTAAAGATAACGTAGTAAGAGCGTCCGGTAATGTTTTAAACTATAAACAAATTGATACATCAATCGATAAGTATATTTCTTATTTGAAAGATGAATTGTATCCAAGTTTACCTGCTTCGTATTATGGTAACAAGCGATTAATCGCAAAACAATTTAAAGATTTCTTTCAATCTAAAGGTACTGAACAATCTTATAGATTCTTGTTTAGACTTTTATATGATCAAGAGATTGAATTTTATTATCCAGGTACAGACATTCTTCGTGTTTCTGCTGGTAACTTTGAAAAGACAGAAGTTATACGAACAACGCCAACAGCGTTTGGATATGACTTATCGAACGTTGCATACAATAGAGATATTTTCTTATTCATTAATAAAACAGTTGTTGGTCAAACTTCTGGTTCACTTGCAAACGTTGTAGACATTAAAAAGTTTTTCGTAGGATCAATTGAAGTCGCTGAAATGACTCTCAAGTTGGTTAGCGGAACATTTAATGCTGGTGAAAGAATTGTAGCAACAGATGATGATAATCTGTTTGCAACACTTTATGGAATTGTTTCTGGGTTTACAATTGTTGACGGTGGTTCAGGATATCAAGTAAATAGTCCAGTAACAATTACTGGTGACGGATATGCTGCTGTAGCAAAAGTTTCTTCGATTCAACAATCTCCAATTAGTGCGTTAAGAGTAAACACAATTGGACATGGCTATAGATTAAACACTACAGCTTCGATTAATAACACCGATTCTGGTGGAACTGGATTAATTGTTCGCGTCACAGGATTAGCTAATACATACACAGCTACGATTGGAGCAAACACATATACTCTTGGTGAAATCTCAAGAGTCTCAATTATCAATCGCGGATCTGGGTATTATAAAAAGCCTACAATCACGTTACAAGATTCTGTAGTTTCTTCTGCTGGTCTTTTAACAGACAAATTAATTACAATTTCAAATGCAGGTACAAATTACGGCGTTGGTAATACTCTAATATTTACTGGTGGCTCTGGCACAAGTGCTGCTGGTATTATTGCTTCTGTTGTTGAAAGCACGACATTCGATCTTCTATTTGAAGACGGCTCTCAGATGAAAGCTGATGGAAGCTATTACGATATTATTAAAAATGAAGACTGGAAAGTTAAGGGACCAATTAAGAGATTAGAACTAACAAATTTTGGATCTGGATATACGTCTGCGAATTTGCCGTCGATTTCAATTTCTACGACAACTGGTTCAAGTGCAAATCTAGTCGTTACTGGAATTCAAGGCACAAGCGCAAATGTTTCGGTAGACTCTGCAAACAATAGAACTGGTATCGGTTCTATTCGTGCTGTCGAAGTGACAAATTTTGGTGTAAACTACACAAGTGCAAATGCATCTGTCTCTTCTGTTGGTGACGGTAATGCAAATCTAATTCCAATCATTTCTGGTCTAGGTATCAAAGATGGTGTCTGGTTAAATGATGATGGAAAGATTGATTACAAAATCATTCAAGATTCTTATTACTATCAAGATTATTCTTATGTCATAAAGAGCGGATTAACATTTGCTGAATATTCGTCTACTCTAAAGAAGATTATTCACCCAGCAGGATTGCAGCCATTTGGTGAGATTCAAATTCTCAATAATATTAACGTCGAAGCATTCATTCTATCTGGCGGCGCTAATGGTGTTGGTGAAAATGGTAGTGCTGGAATTAATAAAGTCGTTGCTCAAATTCTTTATGCTCTTTCGGTTGGTGTAACTGATGCTGCAAAGCCAACATCATATAAGATTATAATTCAAACACCACCTAAAGATTTAATCGCTAGTACAAACACAAAATATGTTAGAATTCTTCCTAGTAATACTTCTACAACAATAACAAATCAAACACAGCTATCTGTTATTACGACAAGTATTGGAGTAACTACTTTACAACCAGATCCAGAAGCGTATATTCGTGAAATCACTAAAGTTATCATTGAGCATACTACTGGAGCATACGGTGAAGTATACATTGGTGATAGACCAATATCATTCTATTCAAGCAATACAATATCTGAATTCTCAGGAACAAGATTCTCTGATGTATATTCAAGAAATGATTTTGCAACATCTTCCAACTATGGAGTATTGACTGGCTCTAGATTGATTAGCGTTTCTGCAAATCAAGTATCTTCTATTATCAATAAGTCTTTCAGCACTACTGGATCATTGCTTGTTGAAGGTACAACATCAACTGATTCCAAACTAACTGTATATGTCCCTCAGTCTAATGTTGCTACACAATTCTCTTATATTAGTAGTCAGTATATAAAGACACTACCTAATGTTGTTAATACATCATTGGTAGCGCAACAGAGTGCAATGACTGTTGTTTCAACAAATGCTCCTTTAGATATTTCTACATCAAATCAAACGAGTTTGATAATCAAACTATCGTCATCATTTGATAATAGTTCTTCATACAATAGCGTCCAATATACTAAGATTCTATCTTCTAATGCTGATAATCAATCATCGTATAGTAGAAGCAATTTAACTGTTTCTTATCAAAGCAATAATAATCTTCAGTCTAATTCTACTAGTTCGACTTCTATTATTGTTCCGAAACAATCGATTGGTGTGTATGGAACTGCAAAATACAAAGATGTTACAGTTGGATATATAGCTGATCAATTGATTTCTGATTATTCAAGTTATACATTCTTAGATCCTAGCACACAACCTTTAACTGAAATTTTAGTTGAAAGTGAAATAAATAAATATATTAAAATTGCTGGAACAGTATCTTCAGCAAATATAACTTATGGCGACTTTCCGATCAGTTCGTTTGCAAGCACACCAATTGCAAATCTCGCAAGCGTAATGTTTAGTGACTCACAATCTGGAGTAATTGGCTCTGGAACTAACTTTGTGAGCGATTTTAGTTCTGGTAGTGTGTTCTTAGCAAACAACGAATACTTCAAAGTCTCATCAGTAGCAAATACAACATTGATGTTTATTGATAGATTCCCGACGAATTCGTTTAGTGGCGTAAACGCATATAAAATTTCAATCTAAATAATGATATTCAATAATCACACAATTTTGATTCTCAAGCATTGAGATTGTAGAACATTTTTTATAAATAAATAAAATTATCCAACAGGAGACACTTAAATGCCATCAATCGTAACTAGCAAATTTAGAGTTCATAATGCAGAACAGTTTGTTGAAGCATTTTCCGAAACGTCGAATACAATCATGTATATGTTCGTCGGAAGAAATTCAGCATTTCCAAATGATAACTCACCACCGACTCCAGTAAACTCTACCGCAAACGTAGAGTATACTCCATGGAGAGACATGTTTGGCGTTAAGAGAATCACAAGTTCTGACGTTACCCATGCAATTCCAAGATATGACTGGACTTCTGGTACAGTTTACATTTATTATGATGATCAAGATACAAATCTAATTGAATCGGATAATTTCTACGTTGTTACCGATGAGTATAACGTTTATAAGTGTCTCTGGAACGTTAATGGTGCGGCATCCACAACAAAGCCAACTGGAACAAGTACATCACCATTTACTACTGCTGACGGATACATTTGGAAATACATGTACACCGTAACAACAGCTAAAGCAATTAAATTTTTGACAACATCATATATTCCTGTTCAGACATTAACTGCCGATGGCGGAGAATCACAGTGGGCGGTTCAAGCTGCAGCAGTAGATGGTGGTATTCACGTTGTTAGAGTAACTGCTGGTGGATCTGGATACGGATCTGCACCTTCAGTAACAATCACAGGTGACGGAACTGGTGCTACTGCTAACTCAACAATTGCTGGTGGTATTGTTACTGCAGTAACAATTACAAACCCAGGAACTGGATATACAAGAGCAAGCGTTGCGTTTGGATCTGGTGCTGCTACTGCTACGGCAGTCATTTCGCCAAAAGGCGGACACGGTGCGAATGCAGTCGAAGAGTTGGGTGGAAAATATGTAATGCTAAACGTTCGTTTAGATGGAACTGAATCGAATACAATTACAACTGCTAACGAATTTAGACAGGTTGGTATTGTTCGCGATCCATTTGCATATGGAACATCTTCCCGTGCTGTTGCATCTTCGTATAGACAGACATTTAGATATCAGCTATCTGGTGTTTCTGGAACATTCAACTCAGATGAAACAGTCACAAGTGGATCGAACACAGCATCTCTAGTAGAATTTACTTCACCATACTTGTACACAACTCTACCAGGCAATCTAGCGTTTGCTAACGGAGCAACCGTTACTGGTGCTGGTGGTGCAACTGGTACAATTGCTGCAATCGCTACTCCAGGACTTCAGCCTTACACTGGTGACATTCTTTATGTTGAAAATAGAGTACCTATTTCGAGAGCATCGGATCAAATCGAAGACATTAAGTTGATCATCCAGTTCTAATTTTAGAAGATTAAATGGCTAATACAAATCCTGGTGGTATTGACTTTAATACCAGTCCATATTTTGATGATTATGATGAAGATAAGAAGTTTGTAAGAGTTCTCTATAGACCTGGACGTGCAGTTCAGGCTAGAGAACTCACGCAAGCACAGACTCTTCAGCAAGTTCAAACAAAGCGTTTCGCTGAATACTTCTTCAAGCAGGGCGCTTTAATTGATGGATGCGAACAAAACTTAGACTTAGCGATGAGTTTTGTTAAATTGCAATCCACATATAATAGTGGAACTGTAAATGTACAAAATTTCAATGGAAGCATCATCTATGGTGCGACTAGTGGTATTAAAGCATATTGTGGATTAGTATCAGACATTGAAGGAACTGATCCAAAGACATTATTCATTAGCTATGCTACATCTGGAACACAAGTTCTAACTGTCAATGCTGCATCAACATCATTGTCGCCAGGAAATACGATTACATTTTCTACTGGTAACACAGCAACTATTGAATCGTTTTATACCGATCCAATTAGCGGTGTCAATAAAATCTTCGTTTCAAACTCTAGCGGCACATTAACCGCAACTACTGCAAGCACAAATGCAACTGGTGGTGGAGTTATATACTTAAACGTTACTGCAGTCAATGATTATAGAGCAAATACAACTTTTGGAAACTCTGAAACAATCTTCACCTCTGCTACAACTGGTAGAGCATATGCAAGTGCTGCAACATTAAATGCAACAAGAAACGTTGTTGACGAAGGATTAGCTACTGAAAGAGTTTATCTCTACGGTTCAAAGATTAGCGTAGCGAATGGTATTGTTTGGATGGCAGATCATTTCGTTAAGCATACTGGTCAGACTTTAATTCTTGACAAGTATACTAATACTCCATCTTATAAAGTTGGATTAGTACCATATAAAACATTTGTTGATTACATTGGCGATTCAAGTCTAGTAGACAATGCACAAGGAACTCCAAACTATCTTGCGCCAGGTGCAGATAGATTTAAGATTGAAACAGTTCTTACTAAAGTTGCATTGAATACGACAACAGATGAAAATGAATTCATGACAATGACAGAAATTGATGCTGGCATTGCGAGAAAGAGAAAAGAAATAACTGTTGAAAATAAATTAGAAGAAGTTCTAGCAAAAAGAACAAACGAAGAATCTGGAAACTATACAGTCTCAGATCCAATCGTTACAGTTCGCGAGCATCTATCACAATCAAGTAATGGTGGAAGATATTCATCATCAGAAGGCGGAAACAATAGTCTATTGCTAGTTGAAGTAGATCCTTTTGTTTCATATGTTTCTGGATATCGTAATCAAATCATTACAAAGACACCAGTTGATTTGCTAAAAGGTCTTGATACACAATATGTGCAACAGACAAAGACGCAAGTTAACTATGGACAATATGTTGAAGTAAAAGAAATGGTTGGTGCGTGGGATGTTATGGAGACAACTAAAGTTGATCTTTATGACACAGCACAACAGGTTGTTACAAACTTAGTTTGCGCTACAGCAACCGTAACGGGTACAAAGATTGGTGAAGCAAGAGTAAGATCAATTGAATATGTAAGTGGAACAAAAGGTTCTGCTGATGCAGTTTATTATTTGTACCTATACGAAATCGTAATGTTGAATGGAAAGTCTTTTGCAGACGTTCGTTCGATTTATGACGTTGCAACTCCAAAGAGATATGCGGACGTTATTTTAACAAACGGACAAGCGAATTTACAAGAAACATCGTTCAATTCGATGATCTTTAAACTTCCATATTCTTCAATTAAAACACTTCGCGATACTTCACAAAACGTTGAAACATCATTTAGATTTAAGAAGAAGTTTTCCGTTTCGTTTAGTTCTGGTCTTGCTACAATTGCGACAGACGTTGTTACTGAATCATTCGTTGGAACTGGAACTTTAAATAGCGCACAAAAGAATGATTACTATATGGTAGTCATTAACAATGCTGGCGCTAACGTAGAGACAACTTCATTAAGCGGAACTGCAACAATTAGTGCTGGATCAAACATTGTTTCTGGATCAAGTACAGCATTCACTACACAGTTTAGTGTCGGCGACTTTATTAAAATCAATGGTCTAACAAGAGCGATTGCATCTATTGCAAACTCCACATATTTGACATTGACTGCAGTTCATCCTACTGGTGCGTCTGCAAATGCAATTACAAAAGTTCTTCCAACTGGAAGCGTATTGTCTCTTTCGACAAATGGTGGATCTGGAGCAGCAAGAACTGTTTCTGTTACATCACCAGGAACGGCAGTAATTGATATAAAAGAACCAGCTACGTTCACAGCTGACGTTATTGTTTCGATGGATCGCGGTACTGCAAGAGAAAAAATTAAAACTCTTAGCTATCAAACACAAGCGAACATTAATCCAAACACGCATATAAATGGATTGTCTGGACCGTTTGGCTTAGGATACGGCGACATTTATAGTCTTCAAGGCGTCTATCAATCATCTTCATTCTCAATTCCTGCAACAACAAGCAACACAAATGTAACAGCATATTACACTCTAGATAATGGTCAAAGAGATTATGCATATGAGCATGGAACAATCAAACCAATCACTGGTTATGTTCCTACTGGAAGATTGCTTGCTGTTTTCAATAACTTCGTTCATGATACATCACAAGGTGTTGGTTATTGCTCTGTAGATTCTTATCCAGTAAATGATGTTACTACATCAAACACTACAATTTCTACAGCAAATATTCCATCTTTTGAAAGCCCATCAACAAAAACGATTTATAATCTTAGAGATTGTATCGACTTTAGACCAATCAAGACTGCAAACACTTCATTGAATCCTATTGATGATGCAACATATCAAATTCCAACATTTGGTCTTCGTGTTCCACAATCTGGTTCTGACTTTGGTGCTGACTTAATTTTCTACAAAGGTAGAGTTTCAAAAGTCTATATCAATAATCGCGGTGTATTTGGTATCAATGATGGTGTTCCAGCAAGTTCTGGAAATCAGCTTCCATTGTCACCACCAACAAAGCCTGACACTTTAGAATTAGCAGAAATCATTGTTCCAGCTTATCCTTCGCAACCAAAAGACGTTCAAATCAAATTGTTGAAAAACAAGAGATTTACTATGCGTGACGTTGCAAAGATCAATG
>Ga0214921_10000365_pt1 | contig 85955 bp, 88 predicted proteins | sample LL1505_MetaG_FD_177992 | JGI IMG/M metagenome (GOLD analysis project Ga0214921, IMG submission 177992) | Freshwater microbial communities from Lake Lanier, Atlanta, Georgia, United States - LL-1505 | ecosystem: Environmental > Aquatic > Freshwater > Lake | place: USA: Georgia | collected... | reverse complement strand
ATTGACGAAGCCCTTCGAGCCCCGCTCAAGCAGGAAGGTCTCCTCACACGCGACCCGCGCATGAAGGAACGTAAAAAGCCCGGCCAACCCGGCGCCCGCAAACGCTTCCAGTTCTCGAAACGCTAATCTTCCAGACTCAAAAAGACTCAGAGAAGGGGCCTCAGCGGCCTCTTCTCTTTTTTTGTCCCATCTGATGGCGCAAATTTTCCAATCAAAAATCTTTCTTTCTCAAGAACGTTCAAGTTAGGTTTATATTCCTCCCAGTAGATTATTCATGAATCCTAGCACCAAAATCGCTCCCGAGCAGACGCCGTGGCTTCGTTTTTGGGGAGTGCGTGGTTCGATCCCCACGCCGGGGCCATCCACGATTCGCTATGGAGGCAATACCTCGTGCCTAGAGTTGAGAATCCAATCACAGATCATTGTCATTGATGCGGGCTCAGGAATCAGCCCGCTCGGCCGTGAGCTCCTCGGGGAATTTGGAACCAATCCGATCAGCCTCACCCTTCTCAACACCCACACCCACTGGGATCATATCCAAGGCTTTCCTTTCTTCGTTCCAGCTTACATGAAGCAAAATCGCATCCGAGTCATTGGTCGCGATCCCAAACCAGATTCGCTTGAATCCATTTTTAAAAAGCAAATGGATGGAAATCATTTTTTCCCCGTTCCATTGGAAGCTATGCAGTCCGAGCTCCACTTTGAGCACTTGCATCCTGAAGGCCAAGCCGAGATTGATATTGGCAGTGTTCAATTTGCGACATGTCCGACGAATCATCCCGGTGGATGTCTAGGATATCGCTTTAAAACAACAAAAGGAGACTTGGTCTTCTTATCGGATCATGAGACCGAGGGCGACGATGAAGCTCGAATCTTGGAATTTATCAAAGGCGCAAATACTCTTGTGGCAGACACTCAATACACCCCCTCAGAATTTGTAACGCGTCGTGGGTGGGGGCATGGATGCTCCAGCAGCGTCATTTCTCTTGCCTTAAAAGCTAACGTGAAAAACCTCTACATGACACATCATGATCCGACGCATGATGATGACTTCATCGACGCAATGCTCTCAGATGCCAGAAAAATGGTTCCCTCTTCATCTCCCATGAACGTCTTTGCAGCAACAGAGCGGGAGAAGGTTTTTATCTAGAGACAGACGCAGAAACTGCAAGCCGTGCTGGAAGAGGGTGCGAGCACTTTTGTGTTACTTTTTGTTTCCCGACTGACGTTGCTCCGCAAGTTCGTTGAGATGTTCCTGGAATGACGGGAATTTCTCAAGTATCCGCTCGAATGTATTTTTCTCAAGACTGTAGAGATCGACATAACCTACCGCTCGTGCACAGGCGCTTCTTGGCTGACTCAGGAGCAGAGCCATTTCTCCAAAATAACTCCCAGCAGCAAGCGTTGCAAAAACCGTCTTCCCATCAGCGGAGACAATCTCCACTTGGCCGGAGCTGATAAAATACATGCTGTCTCCGTCATCCCCTGCCCGAAAGACATAGTCGCTCGGGGTTAGGATGGTGGGCTTAAGGTTCAAGACCAGTTCTTTCACCAGTGCTTCGCCTGCACCCTCAAAAATGGGGACCTTTTCGAGCATGGCCTGATTGATAAAAATCGAGACTTTCAATTTTAAGGAGGGCGGCAAATCGGCTAAGACATGAGTTTCATTGTGTCCCCGGCGCGATTCCCACATGTAGTCGTAGTAATCACGAATTTGGTTTTGAAGAACCAGAGGAATATGTCGGAACCGCATGAAGGTATTGATCTCATCAATTTGCTCTGTGAATTTTTTTCGGGCGGCGTCCAAGTTGGAGATCAAACCAGCGAAAATAGCGATCACGTAGCCATAGAGTCCGGCCCCCATGATCTCTATAGCAATAGCAAAAATCGTCTGCTGCGGAGTGACAGGTGTGACATCGCCGTAGCCAATGGTGGCGATGGTAGTAACTGCCCAATAGAAGCTTCTAAGGTACAGTAAATTTTTCTCAGCATGCCACTCTGGGCCAATATTTCCAGCGCCTAAGGCAATCCAACCGCAGGCTGCCCAGTGAGCAAAGAGAGCCACCCAAAAGCCGAGAATAAACATCCTCAGCAAACTGGCGTTGATAATATTCGCCTTTGCTATTTTCTGCATGAACTTTGCTATGTGCACTAATCGCAGAAGACGAAGCAGTTTGACTCCCTCCCAGCTCGCTCCGAAAAAAAGCGTCCATGGGAAAATCGATAACAAATCCAAAATAAACCAACTCTTAAGGTAGTTGAGGGCGATGCCCTTGCGGGATGTGACAAGCTCATCGTTGACTCGAACTGGGGTGAAAAAATTAAAGACCATGTCGATCAGAAAGGTCCCCATAATAAAGGAATCGACGATGAACAAGGCTCCTCCCATGGGAAGTTGCAAAGCCAAGCGCAGCGGGGTTTCAATCGCTGCAACAACAGTCATCAATAAAACGAAGGCATCCCAAGCGGGCTTAAATTTCCCCTCGTGACTGAATATGTGTGGTTTGGGACTCACGGGTTTTATGAGGTAGAACAGATTAATCGGCGATCTGAAACGCAGATGACTCTTCACCTTAGGAACCATAATCTGAAAAACAAGATTTTATTCCTGTAAACAATTGTTCCAAAAACGGTCTCAAAGTCGGCTAAGCTTATCCTGTCCAAATTTGATTTAAGAGTTCACGATACAAAAATGGACCCACAGCCTGAAATTCACGAATTGCGTCGAAACTACCAGCGCGAATCGCTAGCGGAGACTGCCTTGAATGCTGACCCGGTGGCCCAGTTTCGCGTGTGGTTTGAAGAAGCGCGCGGCGCCGGAATCCTTGAGCCAAATGCCATGACGCTTGGCACGGCGGATGCCGGCGGCCGTGTATCGTGCCGCACGGTTTTATTAAAGGGAATCGACGAGCGGGGATTTGTCTTTTTTACAAACTACGGAAGTCGCAAGGCTCAGCAAATTGAGCAAAATCCGCGAGCTGCCTTATTGTTCCCATGGATCCAGCTGGAGCGCCAAGTTGAGATCGCTGGTAGCGTGGAGAAAATTGCCGAGTCCGAGTCGCTCGAGTACTTTTTAAGCAGACCGTTCGGGAGCCGCATCGGCGCATGGGTCTCCGAACAAAGCTCCGTCATCTCTTCGCGAGATGTCCTTGAGGCGCGCTTCCAAGAGCTGAAAAACGAGTTCGCCGACGGCAATGTCCCAAAACCGAAGGGATGGGGCGGGTACCGCGTCGTGCCGGAAACCATCGAGTTCTGGCAGGGTGGGGCGGATCGCCTGCACGATCGTTTTTTCTATTCGCGATCCGACACAGGTTGGAAAATTGCGAGGCTGGCCCCCTGATCGACGCAGACTGCGAGCGCAAAGATTATTCATCCCACTCAGGGAAGAAGATGCCGTTTGGTTCTTAAACCCACAGCCTGCGATCGAGTGTGCGGTATTGAATGGCTTCACCAATATGATCGGCGTTGATTCGATCACTGAGAGCCAGATCGGCAATGGTGCGCGCCACTTTCAGGATGCGGTCATAAGCTCGGGCGCTCAGCTGGAGGTCTTCCATGGCGTGGCGGAGCATCTCAATACAGGTGTCATCGAGAGGGCAGAATTTTTTGATCTGACCATGCGACATCCGCGCGTTTGATGCCGTCTTCCTTTCGTTGGCAAACCGGTTTTTTTGAACATCGCGGGCCTGCAGAACGCGGTGGCGTATGGACTCGGATGGCTCGGCTGATCCAGAACTGGAAAGTTCCTTGAAGGCCACAGCGGGGGCTTCCACATGGATGTCGATGCGGTCCAGCAACGGGCCAGAGATGCGGTTGCGGTAACGTTCGATTTGGACGCTGGAACACCGGCATTCTCGCTGGGGATCCCCATGAAATCCGCATGGGCATGGGTTCATCGCCGCAATGAGAATGAAATCGGCGGGAAACGTCATTGTTCCCGCTGCTCGGGAGATTGTGACCCTGCCATCCTCGATCGGTTGGCGCATGACTTCCAGCGTGGAGCGTTTGAATTCCGGCAACTCATCGAGAAATAAAACTCCATTGTGAGCAATGCTGACTTCGCCTGGCGTGGGATTGGCCGATCCACCCAAAAGGCCAATGTCGCTGATGGTGTGATGCGGCGAGCGAAACGGTCGCTTGGAAACAAAGGCGTTTGATTCGCCCAGAAGACCGCAAATACTATGAATTTTCGTTGTTTCAATCGCCTCGTCGAGGGTCATGGGAGGGATGATGGTGGGGATGCGCTTTGCTAGCATGCTCTTGCCAGAGCCTGGAGGTCCGATCAGAAGCAAATTGTGGTTGTTTTAACCAATTCATGATGGTATAGTAGCCATATGAGAAAAGCATATTCTTACATTCGGTTCTCAACCCAAGAACAAGCAAAAGGAAACTCACTCGAAAGGCAGCTGAACTTATCAAAAGAATATGCAGAAAGAAATGGTCTTGTATTAGACCAAAACCTTTCCTTGCGTGATTTAGGCTTATCGGGATTTAAACGAACCAATATCACAAAAGGAGCATTGGGAGATTTTTTGAGAGCAGTAGAAAGTGGTATAGTTGAAAATGGATCATTTTTTCTTGTGGAGTCTTTAGATAGGATTTCGAGGGCAGAGATAACGGAGCAGATGTCGATATTTCTAAATCTTATAAATGCAGGAATAACGATAGTCACATTGATTGACGGAATTACCTACACAAAAGAAGATATAGATAAGCAAATGAACGATTTGCTTTACAGTTTAATGATAATGTCGAGAGGTCATGAAGAAAGTTTGACGAAATCAAAAAGATTAAAAGCATCGTGGGAATCGAAACGGAAGCGGACTAAAGATAAATTTATTACAACTATTAGACCAGCATGGTTAGATTTTGATAAAACAATCAGAGATTTTATAGAAAATAAGGAAAGATGCATGATAGTAAGAGAAATATTTGAAATGGCTGGTCGCGGAATGGGTAAAGATAGGATAGCAAAAAGTTTGAATGTTTCAAAAATACCAACTTTTGGTCGAAGCAAGAATTGGCATCAAAGCTATATTCAAAAGATTTTACAAAATAGATCAGTAATTGGCGAATTTCAACCGCATAGAATGTTAAATGGAAAAAGAATTCCTGTAGGAAGTCCGATTGAAGGTTATTTTCCGAAAATAGTAACAGATGAACAATTCTACAGCATATTAAAAAGACGGAACGCCCTTGCAAAAGTAATTGGAAGAGCGAGGACGAGCAACCGGAACCTGTTTACAGGATTATTGAAATGCGGATATACAGGCTGTAGTGTTGTTTATGTGAATAAAGGAAAATGGCAGTATCTTGTTTCCAGTAATGCCATGTTTGGAAAAAATGATATTCCATACACAAGTTGGGCGTATAAAGATTTTGAAATATCATTTTTTAGTTTAATAAAGGATTTGGATATTTCTGGCATTTTAAACCCTGACTCAAAAATTATATCATCGCAATATGAAGCCGAAGCATTTAAATTAGAGGAAGAGAATAAGATTTTAAATAATAATATAAAAAATCTTGTTGATTCAATATCGGATGGTTCAGCACCAAAATCGATTAAAGAAAAAATTTTATCCCTTGAAGAAGAATTGGAGAATAATAAATTAAAAATTGAGAATATAAAGAAGATTTTATCTAATATTATTGAAGTTGCCAAGGCAACGGAAGAATCACAAAAAAGAACAATTGAGTTGCTAGACCAACTAGAGGAACCGGAAATAAGGGAGGAAATTCGAATACTGATTAATAAACAAATTACGAAGATTGAAATATTTGCAGGTGGAAAACAAATAGGAAACTCATTGGGAAACTCATTTGCGGATTCGTTTTTCCATACTAGACCGCTTTTGACAGAAAAAGAAAAAAAAGAAATTAGAAATCAAAATTATGATGTATTCGATAAAATTGTTGAAGAATGGAATGATGGTTTGCGGGTAAATGTTCCGGATTCGGATGATGATCTTGAAGTTGAAGGAGATGCCATTCCAACAGATCGTAAATCACGATTCTTTGTAGTTCATTTTAAAACTGGAACTAAACGATATGTTATGCCAAGCCTAGAAAATCCGAAATTGGTGAATGTCGCCTTTTCATATGATATGGATCAGATTTTAAAAACCGGAATTATTGTTGAGCTAGGGTAGAATGAATGGTTATTGAAGCAGGTAGCAACTTTTAAATTTTTTAACCTTCATTTTAAATAAAAATGTTTGTTTTTGTGGTATTTTTTAACAGTTTTTGACATTTATTACAAGCAGGACGAAAAACACATCTTATATTTCAACAGGTTACATATATTTTTTTTGAATAAGCCGTTTATCATGATACAACCATCAATTACACTCAGGCAAAATATTTTTTGCCGGAAAAAAGGTACAAGATATGAAGATGAAGGAATTATTTTATTATTTAAATATTTTACTTTATTGTATGCTCACATTATTCTACTTTTATTCTTGATCTTTAGTTTTTCTTCATCTATGATGATTGAATGCTTTCTACAAAATTAGATTATATAGTAATAGTGCCAGCATTTGCAAATAAATCATTTCTAAAGAAGTTCACATGGCAATCTTTGGTGTTTTACTCAAAGTTGAGGTATCGTTCTTTAAACAATACTCCCGCCGCTTATTACATGAACTACTCGTCATGTTCTTTACAAAAACAATACGGGAAGAATTATAGAAAGCATTTGGATTTATTGCTGGAAAGTAAATGGATAGAGGAAAACTCAAGCTATAAGAATACGAAGAACGGTTACACCAAGTCTTATAGAATATCAGAAACCAACTATCCATTCAAACATAAGGAATATGCAGTAAAAATTCAAAAAAGGGTTTGGAATAAACTTGTAAACAACAAGAAAGAGGAATTCCAAGACGATTCTCCATATATAAGTTTGATAAAGACTCGACATGACAATCTAAGCATCATCAATGCTAGAACTTTAAAGGAAAAGAAGCTTAAAGCACAATTAGACCAAAAAACATCGAGAATCAAGGTGTCAACAAACGGTCGTTTGTATTCTACAATAATCGCCAGTGACAAGAAGGCTCGCAACAATGTGATTTTTGGAGCAAGAGGTAAAATGGTTAATGTCGATATCTCTTCTGCTATAATTCAGATTTTAAATAAAGATATAAAAGATCAGAAGTTAAACCAATATATTAGAAATGGTTTTAGACCAACTATCAAAAAGGAGCTTTACCTTAAAGGTGGAGATAAAAGTATCCAATCTTCATTTATGTCTGCCATAAGCTCAGCAGAGGTTTACGGAGATGCTGAAATTATAAGATCGTTTCTTCAGAAGATGTTTCCGAGTATAATGGAGGTTGTTAAAGAATATAATTCCTTTGATTCAGTACAAGCTGTAACTCAGAAAATTGAGTCAAAACTTATTAGAGAGTTCATTATGCGTAACAAAAATTTGGAAATGATACCTGCTCATGATGGTATATTTTGCGGAGAAGAAGATGCAATGTTTGTACAAGCTGAACTTGAATACTTTCTACAAACGAATGGCATGATTGGTTGTACAAAGATAAAACCAGATGATGAGAAGTTTCATCAATTGACAATTGTAGATATTATAAACCGAATTCCAGAATAAAAGTATTACATTCTCACACTGCGAGTGTAAGTATTGGTTCTATGAGAAATAAAAAAATTGAAATTGACCCAAAAACGAACATGCCTGTGAATATGGATTCAAGAGCAACCGCAAATTTAGCGTTACGGCTAACCCCTAGATACAAAGCCGCCATTAAGAGTTTATCATTGGAAATGGATAGAAGCATGACGAAAACAGCTTTGATAATTTTCGAATACTACTTCACCCATGCTGTCCCAAATGATTTTTTCGATGGTTTAGATACAGATCAAACTAAAAACAAAAAATCAAATGATTCAAAAAATAGAAAGTTTTGGAATTTGTTTACAAACGCTTGAAAATGGATTTTACCTTCGCAATTATCGATTCCGCAGTAGAGCCATTCATTTTAATAGAAAAGCCGCTACAGAGGCACCTGAGGCAAAAGAATACATTGTTTCACATATACTCTTCACTCGGGTTGAATGATGATTGGAATATAAGATGTATTTCTCAAATAAATCCTGTGAAGGAATTATCCATGAGGTTTTACAGGATAACTTATTCTTTATTGTCTATCTCCACTCACTATTCGTGTAGGATATGAACACGATTCCGGATAGGAACAATACCGAACTTTCATTTGCGGAGTATTTCCTGTTTAAGGACAATGCTGAAAAAGTCACAAGACTGCACAATGTCGGTGCTATGTCTTCTGGTTCGCTTGTGGGTCAAGGGCTGGTGCTGACAGTGGCACACGCCGTGGAAAACGATGAGTCACCAAAGATCATCTACAGAAACAAAATCCTTAAAGCAAAGGTTTTATTTAAACATCCCGATGTTGATGCTATGCTTCTAAGTTTTGATCCAAGTTCTTTCGATGGTGATTTGCCGTATCTAGAATTCAGCAATACGGTTAACCTTGGGGAGAATGTGTATGGTCTAGGTTTTCCTATACCGGAGAAACTAAATTTCCAACCTGTGTTCTACAGAGCAGATGTCACATCTACAGATATTTACAGAGCACCTCAGCACTTCCAGTTCAGCGGGGAAATAAGCGGTGGTTGTTCTGGAACAGCACTTGTCAATGACTTTGCTAAGGTAGTGGGGATCGTGAGTAAGAAGGCAGAACCGTATAATGATATGGAGTTGCCCAACAATTGGAACCTTGCTGTGTCCACACCATATTTTATCAACGAAATCAAAAGATACCTTCCGCCGACTTCAAGAGATCAACAATCTAGAATGTCTTCACAAAGAATTGCAAAGATTCTTGAAGATACCGCAGTCGTCGTTCTTGCTTGTGATTAACGAAGGATGTGATTCTTGTAATTCATTTCAGAATCAAGAAAAATACCAACGCAGACACCACATAGAGCCACCATCAAGACTGACCTCTTCCTGCGGGGGAAAACTCAACCAAAAATTATTTCATTTGATAACTGATGCCCACTCCACAAACTCATCTTTGTAAAAATACATGTCTTGTCTGGTATTAGAACCATCCATACCCTGAAGAATTATTCTTACTGGGAATACTGTAGTTCCTGAAGGAATGTTTGCAGATATTAAGGAAGTTAGTGGCTCCCCCCTCTTGATCTCTTTAACCTGCACACCAAACTTAGAGATGATTCCCATCATCATAATTTGGGCTGAATTTTCCGCAGAATTGGAAGTTGAACCATTCATTAACTTCATTACTGTAATTGTCGGTGGACCCCCGTTCTTTTCTGCATCTGGGTCTGAGACTTTTTTTGCTTGGTCTTCAGTAATTCCATCAGCAATGTTTTGACTCCTTTGAACAATCGACTCTCCTGAGTTGGAATCTTGTGGTGCGATTTTTTTTAGAGCTTGTTTCGCATTCGCATCCCCCTGATCAGCTGCCTTGCGAAACCATTTCACTGCTTCGCTATGATCTTTGGCGACACCTTCGCCATAGCGGTAGCATACCCCCAGATTGTTCTGAGCATCCGCATCCCCCTGTTCAGCTGCCTTGCGATACCATTTCACTGCTTCAGTTCTATCTTTGGGGACACCTTCGCCATTGCGGTAGCATACCCCCAAATTGAACTGAGCCGCAGCATACCCCTGTTCAGCTGCCTTGCGAAACCATTTCACTGCTTCGCTATGATCTTTGGCGACACCTTTGCCATAGCGGTAGCATACCCCCAGATTGAACTGAGCCACAGCATACCCCTGTTCAGCTGCCTTGTGATACCATTTCACTGCTTCGCTATAATCTTTGGCGACACCTTCTCCATTGTAGTAGCTGCTGCCCAAATTACACTGAGCCACAGCATTTCCCTGTTCAGCTGCCTTGCGATACCATTTCACTGCTTCGCTATAATCTTTGGCGACACCTTCTCCATTGATGTAATATATCCCCAAATTACACTGAGCCACAGCATACCCCTGTTCAGCTGCCTTGTGATACCATTTCACTGCTTCGCTATAATCTTTGGCGACACCTTCTCCATTGTAGTAGCTGCTGCCCAAATTACACTGAGCCACAGCATACCCCTGTTCAGCTGCCTTGCGATACCATTTCACTGCTTCGCTATAATCTTTGGCGACACCTTCTCCATTGCAGTAGCTGTTGCCCAAATTTAACTGAGCCGCAGCATACCCCTGTTCAGCTGCCTTGCGATACCATTTCACTGCTTCGCTAGAATCTTTGGAAACTCCTCTTCCTGTATCGTAACAATTCCCAAAAAAAGTTTGAGCAATGTCATTTTCTGCTTCTGCAGATTCTTCTAAAATTGGAATTGCTTCTTTATATAGGCTCTGGGCTTTAGCTTCATCCTTTGTGGTTCCCACAGCTTTCTCATGACATCTGCCAAGAGCATATAATCCGAAAGCACTGGATGCAGTCGCAGATTTTTTAGCCAGAGAATAAGCATCATCGCCTGCTCCAGCGGCATGTCCAGTTTGTATGAAAACTGATAATATGCCTTGTGCGTCAGCATCACCAGAGGAAGCCTTAGATTTGATGTCTTCTAGATATGATCTCCATGTCCTCTGCTCTTGGGCTAACAAGGTTGATGCAAATAGCAGTGTTGCGGAAACGCAAAGGAAAATTAGGGGACGAAATACAATATTCATGAGCTACCTAAGTTACTAAAATAAGTTTCGATTTTATTTATTTGAGTGACCACAAAAATGCTTTACCGTTCTTTTCGTATTTGATGATAGATTCGGGAGATTTTGTATATTTGTCGAAACGAGGGCGTTGAATACCGATTTTTTCAAGCAATTCATCGGTTTTCATTGGCGAAGAGTTGGTTGAGAAAATATTCTTGATAGATTCCGAAACCTCGGAATCATTCATTCTCTTGTTTTTCTTTTTAGCTGGTTTTCCAGCATTCTGAGGTTTGTAGTCTTTCATTACTTCTTTCCACTTGGACTCAATTTCTCGTATTTTTGATTCAATATCCTTTAGTTTTTCCTTCTTTTTAGATTCGAGAATGGAAAGTTCTGATTTATATTCATCAATAATAGCTTTCTTTTTTGCAAGAATCTGGTCAAGAAAGAGTGTGATGGATTCGCCAACTTCGGATTGTTGTGTTGTATTCATTTTGTGTTTTGTTTTTTGGTTTTGAAAATGTATATTCTTCTTATATGAACCAGAAATTATTCGCTCTATAAATGGATTGGGTTGGACTGTTGTTCGGTATGGAAGGAATGAGGTAAGTTCTTTTCAAAATTGGATTGGGGAAAACTTTGATGATTTTGAAATTGCCGAGAAAGCATCGTTCATTAGGTTTAGACATTAATGAACGAACTCAGATTAGGAAGTGGAAACGATACGCTCAAGGATGAAATAGTATCGTTTTTCGTTTTTTGGTGTTGACATGTGTGCAGAGGATGAAATACAGTATTGTTTTTTATGAAAAGTAATCTTATTCGGAATTTCGAGCATCTTCGTCATACCAAAACTACGAAAGGTAGAAAGTTTCATGTCGAGACATTGACCAAGGAAGAGGTAATGGCTCTTGTTGATTCTTGCAATAGTGGATCATCTGGTTTGCGAAACAAAGTTTTGATCATCGTTCTGTATCGTTGTGGTCTTCGTATCTCCGAGTGCCTCGGAATGCGTTTCTCGGATTACAATCCAGCCGAGGGAACGATTCGTGTCGTGGGCAAAGGAAATAAAATGCGTGTCGTTGGTTTAGATTCTCAAACAAAATTGAATTTGGACTTGTGGATTAGCAAGAGAAAGGAACTCGGCATAAATGGAACATGCAACGCGCCGATCTTTTGTGGGATATCCAAAATGAATTTTGGTAAACCCATTCAATCCGCGTATGTGAGGAACCTGCTTAAAAGACTGGCACACTCGGCTGGAATCGAAAAGCGGGTCAATCCCCACCAGTTTCGTCACAGCTTTGCTCATGATCTTTTGAACGAGGGAATTGGTTTGAACCACATCCAGATTAGCCTTGGACACAACTCGATTTCTACCACATCAAAATATCTTCAAGGATTCAATCCTAGGGAAACAATTCTAACCATTCAACAGAGGACTTGGTAGGTAGAATGTCTGGAGAGCGGCTTATTTTTTAGGTCTACACGCATACAGCGAAAAAAATCAACGGAATCAGAACTATGATCAATGCACGAAAACTAGATGGAATCAGCGTTGGTGAGCGTGTTGTCTACAATGATCGCCGCGACGGTCACACCAACATCTTTGCTGTGGTGTTAGAGATTCATCCCAACTTCATGATCGTGCAATTTGAAGATCGTGCCGACACGACGAGGATCAGTTTCAGCGACCGGAAGTGGATGGATTTTCTGGAGGCTGCTTGAGTTGTAGAGTGGGCGTTGATGCTTCAGAAGCTCATCAAATGGACTTCTCCGAGGATTCATGGTCTAGAATATGGTTCCGAATGCAGAAAATGATTTTTCCAATTCTCGGAATATTTTTTTGCTAGTTCTGGAGCATCTGAAATCACCAACAGATTCTCTGCGTTTCCCTCCTCTGCTGACTTCGTAAAGTTAAACGAACCGGTGATCACAGTCCTTCCATCGAGGATCATAATTTTGTTGTGAGCAATTTTGTGTTTGCTGTCGATGAAGGTCGGAATTCCTGCATTGGAAAGGAAAGTCGCGGAAGTGTATTTTTCGGTCTTCTGGCTCTTGTCCAAGATTGCTTGAACATCCACTCCACGATTTTTTGCGTTTACCAGAGCCTTGGCAATTGGCGCGGAAGTGAATGAGTAGGCTTGAACCAAAATACTCGTTTGAGCCGCATCCAGAGCCGATACAATAGCATTAGTGCAGCCTCCATTTGGGCTAAAATACACAGCTATGCTTGGTGCTTTTGATTGCTCCGCATGACTAGGAACAAAAAGAAAGAAAAGGAGAAGGAGGAAAAGTTTTAGAACAGAGAGCTTCATAGTGGATGAGCTTGAACAGGACATCCATTGTTACAAAAGAACGAATACAGAAAATCGGTTTGAAGGTAGACTGGCACTCATCCTTGGGGGGTAGGGCAAAATTACTGGACGCAAATTTTCTGTTTTATTCGGAACCGCCGTATTGAAACAGAGTGTGGTATTCTATGCCCCCCCTTGGAGAAATTTGTTTCCTGTGAGGTTACAACAAATCGATTGGACTGGGGTAATGCCCCCCTCGTTTGTTGGACGTGGGAGCTTCGTTTTACGAAAGAGAATCTAAATGGATTGTAAAATTATTTATAAACAAATGATTTTGAGTTTAATACAATAAATGGTTATTATAACTACAACAGCAGAAGATTGTGTCCCCCAGCCATGGCAACTTCGATGGCCCGCTTGACTTGGTGTTGGCCTTTGACTTCTGAAAAATCGACCTCATCAAGCGACCCCGCAGTGAGACGCTCCGCAGCGCTGCCGCAGATGGGTGTGAGTTCCTTTTTGCGAGAAAGGAATTCGTAGGCTTCGCGCAGGTTTTTGACGCCGTAGACCTCGATGCCTTCGACAATTGCCGCCTCGGCCGCATTGGCAGCAGGAAGGATGACCGCTTTCATACCCTGATCGCGCGCCGCCACCGCTATGGGAAGGGCGCCCTTGATCGGTCGAATTTCACCAGTCAGGGCAAGTTCTCCAATCACAAAGCATCTCTCAAGCCGGGGAAGCGCTGCACTTTCCGCCACGGCAATCATGCCAACAGCAATCGGCAGATCAAAACTCGGACCCTCTTTTTTGATGTCAGCAGGCGCCAGGTTGATGGTCGTGCGCTCGCGAGGCCAGCGAAACCCACTATTTGAAATGGCTGTGGTGACGCGGTCTTTGCTCTCGCGGACTGCAGCGTCGGGGAGGCCGACAACAATCACCACCGGGTTGCCAGAACCTGTGTTGACCTCCACTTCGACTTGCATCGCCTCCACTCCCTGTAGCGCGGCTGAGAACACGCGAGTAAGCATATAAGTGGTGGAGTTTGTAGCAGAGGGAAGGGGAGTGTCCAACCCGGGTTTACTATTTCGATCAGCGCAGGCCCGTGTTATGACTCCTCTCATGTCAAATCCCTACGAGTCACAAACCTTGGTCGACGAGTACCTGTTTTTTCACTACGCCACATTCACCGAGGCTGCAGGCGACCTTCCCGTCCCGGAGGAAGCTTGGGGCTTTCCGCAGCGTCTTGTTGCCGAGCTTCTCGATACGTCCAGTCTCAATCGGACGGCGCTGGATGTGGGCTGCGCGGTTGGAGCATCATCCTTCGAACTCGCTCGTTCGATCCCGACGGTTTTGGGTATTGATTTTTCTCATGCATTCATTCGGGCCGCCCGAAATTTAAAACAGAGCCACGCGTTGGAAGGCTCCGTGCTCTCGGAAGGAAAGCGCCTGCAAGCCTTCACGGCCCGCATAGCAAGTGGGCTTCATCCCGAACGGGTTGAATTTGAAACAGGAGATGCGATGAACCTCCGGGGCGATCTGGGCAGGTTCGATGTCGTCTTAGCAGCAAATCTCATCTGCCGCTTGCCTGATCCCTTGCGCTTCATTGAAAGACTTCCAGGCCTTGTGGCCCCCGGCGGTCAGCTTCTCCTCGCGACCCCTTTTTCCTGGCTCGAGCAATTCACACCAGAGAGAAATTGGATAGGTGGCGCCGAAGATTCCAGCGCATCCTGTGAGATTCTCGCGGACCTATTGCGCCCCGCATTTTCCTTAGAGTTAACAAAGAACCTGCCTTTCTTAATCCGTGAACACTCCAGAAAATTCCAATATGGCATCTCACTCGGCACTCGTTGGCGCAGGCATTGATTGGGAGGCGCGCTATATCGCGAGCGATACTCCGTGGGACAAAGGAGCCGCGCATCCCGCATTGATTGACCATTTAAAAAAACAGCCCATCACTGGCAGAGTGCTTGTTCCGGGATGTGGAGCTGGACATGACGTGCGAGCGCTGGCCGAAAATCCAGCCTCGAGCGTTCTCGGCATAGATATCGCTCCCACCGCTCTCCGCGTGGCGCGGAGTTTCCCCAGAGCGGGAAACGAAAGCTATTTGGAAGGTGATTTTTTGGCCGGAGACGCTGTTGAAGCGGGTTCGTTTGATCTGATTTTCGAGCACACCTGCTTTTGCGCTATTCCCCCAATACGTCGCAAAGACTATGTGAATGCCGCATCCGATGCTTTGCCGTCCGGAGGTCTCATCTTGGCGGTTTTTTTTACAAATCCGGAAAATGCCGATCCAAGTACTCCGCCATTCCGCTGCGAAATGAATGAGATCGGAGACCTTTTTTCGGAGGACTTTGAATTCTTGGAATCAGATGAGTTGATATCAACGTTCAGAGAAAGAAAGGGAAGGGAAACCCTCTGCCTGCTCCGCAAAAAAACTCTATAAAAAGTTTCGTGGGCAGTTCTCTTGGAATAGCACTTTGATTTTTGTAGGGAGAGAAGGTATTTGTTTCCCTTTCCACCATGAACCATCCACCCACCCACTCACCAATCGCAAGAGTTCCTGCAGGGCCGACTTTCCAAGTGGCTGCCGGATTGCTCAGCGTTTTCCTCTTGGTTCAAATCGCCCTTCTCATTTTGCACTATGCTCCTCTGCTCCAGAAGGACCTCATAAAAAACTCCACTCCACCAGCAGCTTCACAAGTGCTGGCTACTCCTGCTCCAGCGCCTGATATCGCGCCTCAAAGTGCGGCTCAGTCGGCTACAGCAGCCACACCAATTGACGATGCGTTAATCGAAAAAATCCGCCGTATCGTTGAGGACTCCGACAAGGCGTTTCGTATTGGTGACTACGATGCCGGGATGTCTAAAGTTCAACAGGCCGACAGACTATTACCTGGCGACCCTGGTGTCATGCTCCGCATTGGACGACTCTATGAGAAAAAAGGGGACACGAAGGCCGCGGCCGAAACTTACAAAAAGGTTCTCGAACTTCCGGAGCTCTCCACTGAACTGCGTGCCCAAACACAGCGTAAAATCGGGATGCTTAGTCTTCCTAATAGCACACCCATTCCGACCGTGGTCGCCAGCGAAGCGGGATCCGATGTCCGTGATGAGTTTGGCCTCCAGCCCGGGGCGAGCCTTGGAATTATCGAAACACGACCAACCGACGGCCCGAATGGGGTAAAAAACCTTCGTATTTCGATTAAGGCGCGTCCTGGCCAGTCCATTGATCCGCGTCAGATGGCCGTTCATGTATTTTTCTATGAAAGCAACGCGAATGGCGAAGTGCAGCTCACAAATGCGGAGGTTTTAACCGAGTGGATCAGCCCTCCGGTGGATTGGGGTCATGATGAGCTCGAGCTTCTGAATGCGATTTACACTCCGTCTGCAAATTCCGCGCTCACCTATGCGGGATATGTTGTCGGGATTTATTACAAAAATGATCTTCAGGATACACGAGCCGAGCCAGGATCGCTTGCTGTCGAAAACCCGCTTCCACTCTACTTAACAACCCATCAGTAATGAAAACCCTCATAGCCCTCAGTGATCCCGGTGTTTTTTCCACGCTCTCTCAGGCAATCGTAGCCCTCGGCGAGTCAACCCCAAGCTTCGTTGCGGACTCGGATGCCGTGGTCGAGTGGATCAATACCCACGGCGGATGTGATCTGCTTATTTCCGAGGTTTATCTGACCCCAACGGATGGCTTCGCGCTCCGCGATGCCCTGCTGCCCTACTTGCCAGAGCTAAAAGTTATCTACACCTCGCAACATGATGTCGCGCCGTACCTAGATCGTTTTGCTGGTGCTCCCTTTCTGTCTCAGCCAATCACCGCCAATGCGCTGGCGGCGGCTTTCTCGACTCTAGGACTCCAAGCCGCTCCGCTCGTGAAGCCGACGCCTGCTGCCCCTTCGCCTCAGAGCACGCCAAAGCCTTCACCACGCCCAACCGCCTCAGCCTCTGCGCCTAAGCCGCGCGTTGCGGGGGCCTCGACGCCTCAATCCAACGCAGCCAAACCCGCCGCGTCCACGGCAAAAGCCCAAGCAAAATCTCCGGAGCTAAGCCCAGACCTCCCTCCTGATGATTTAGTCGGAAAAACAATAGGTCATTACCTGATTGAGGCCCGAATCCGCGATTTAGAGATCGAAACTTTTTATCGCGCCACGCAGACCAACATTGGCCGGCAAGTAATTCTTCGTATCCTCAAACCCGAGTTGGTAGGAGATTCCGCAATGGCTGCGAAATTCATGGATGACGCACGCGCCAGAGCCAAAGTCACGCACACGCTCGTCACAACGGTCTACGAGAGTGGAGAACACGAAGGAATTCCCTTTTCCTCAAATGAGTTTGTTCCGGCTCCGACTCTAGAGGACTTGATCAAAAGCGGCCAAAAAATTAACCCGGTCACATCCCTCGAAATTGTGAAGTCTGTCGGTGAGGTTTTTGATTTTTTCAACACCAGCGGCATTCAGCGTGCGAGACTTCTTCCCCGCCATATCATTCTCAAAGCTGGCTCTGCGCCGCGCTTATGGAATATGGCATGCAAGGAGGCTCCGGGCTCAATCGACCAGCAAAAGGAAGTCCAAAACCTCATCAATATGTTGCTGCCACTCTTGGCGGAGGACAAATCTGCATCAGCTGCTCAATCCGTTCTGATCAAGATTCGAGAATTAAATCCTGAATCAACGACTTGGAAATCCATCGCCACACTTGCTGAAAGCGGCATCCCCAAAGCCAAACCAGCAGATGTGCAGAAAATCCAAGCCCAGAGCATCGCTCGAGTAAAGGCTGTCGAAGACTCAAAAAAAATGAGCCGTAAGAATGCGATCATTTACAGCGCAATTTCTCTCACGCTCACACTGGCCGCTTGCTTTTTCGGATATAGAGCGATGTCGAGAAACCAAGTCCAAGTGAAAGATCTTGGACAAATGATCCAAATTCCAGCCGGTGAAATAACAATCCAAGGCCAAAACGTAAAAGTTCCCGCGTTTAAAATTTCGAAATATGAAGTCTCTATCAAGGAATACGCCGCTTTTCTGAAAGACCTTCAAGAGAATCCCGGCAAGAATGCCTCGGTCGCCCACCCAAACCAGCCACCGGGCAAATCCCACATTCCTACTGGTTGGGCCGACATGAACGAACTCAGTCCACCTAACCCAGGCTACTACACCAGAGCAAAAAGATGGGGCCGCTATCAGGAGGTTCCACTTTCCATCGACTCGCCGGTTTTTGGTGTGGACTGGTATGACGCCTATGCCTACGCCAAATGGAAAGGCCAGCGCCTGCCAACCGAGGAGGAATGGGAGCGAGCCGCCCGTGGGGAAAATAGTTACACACATCCTTGGGGTAACGAACCCAACCTCAAACTGGCGAATACTGGCAGCGATTTCAGCCCCAATCCTGATCCCAAAGTCGGTGGCCAGAATGATGGCTTTAAGCGCTGGAGCCCTCTCAACATGCCTCCTGGTGACGTCAGCGGCTTTGGAGTTTACGGCACGGCTGGCAACGTCTCCGAGTGGACAGCCACATGGGCCCAAGATGCGGAGAAAACTGGTGACAAAGTGCCAGTCTATCGAGGAGGCAACTGGAAGACAGCTGATGAAAAAACCATCTTGCGGCGGGGAACAAAACTCACCGAGTTTCAAAGCGACGATGCGCTAGGCTTCCGGACTGCGGCAGACTCGAATTAGAAAAATGATGACTCTCCGGAAATGGCGGGACTTCTTTTATCCACACAGAGGCAGCGCTTGAATGATCAATCGCCCTGCTGAGAAACTTCGTGCATCTTGACCCTCATGTTTCCAATCCGCCAGTTTTTTAAAGGGATCCTCCTTGCGTTGGCTTTCGCTGGGATCTCTCAGAGCGCTATCGCGCAGTTGCAAGTAGATATCAGCCTCAAGCGCACCCTCTACATCAGCTACGAGCCGATTTTGATCAATGTGAGCCTCACAAATTTGAGCGGAAATCCTCTGCCTCTCAACGATGCAAACGGGAATCATTGGTTTGGATTTCAGATCGAAACATTGGATGGGCGGCCTATCGCACCGCGAAGCTTAAACTATTCGAACGAGCCGCTCGTGCTCGCCGCTGGGCAAAAACTCACTCGAACTGTCAATCTTACGCCACTTTTTCCGATTGGGGAATTCGGTGGTTATCGGATTCAAGCAGCTATCTATGCCGCATCACTCAAACGTTTCTTCAACTCTCCTGCCCTAAATATCGAAGTGACCGATGGGCGCCCCATTTTCCAAAAAACTGTGGGCGTCCCCGAGGGTATGCCTGGCGCTGGCGAGATACGAAATATCACGATCCTGACGCATCGGCTGCCGAACAGCACCCAGCTCTATGTCCGTATTGAGAATGCCAAAGGCGGCAAAGTTTTTTGCACCCACCGGCTTGGTCGGCTCGTCTCCTACGGTATTCCCGAGATTCTTCTCGATCAGAAAAACCAGATACATGTCTTGCAGAACGTAGCTCCTAAAGCCTTTCTCTATTCCCAGATCGGCCTCAGCGGGGAAGTCCTGGTGCGAAAAACCTACAACCAAATTGTGAAGCGCCCGATTCTCCGAGAAGGACCGGATGGCAAAATCCAAGTCATAGGCGCTCAGGAGATCGATCCCAATGCTCAAGCAGCAAAGCCACCCGTGCCTTCGCTCTCCGACCGGCCGATTTCGCTGCCGGATTCAACAACAGATGCCCCTTCAGCCAAGAATCGGCCTAGACAACTCCTCTCGGAGTGAGTCTTAGTTTTAGACAATTGCTCTCAGATTGCCTGTGATGCGGCCGTCATAGAGCGCCTTGCCGATGATGGCACCGTAAAGTCCGGGCATCGTATTGAGACGGCGTAAATCATCCGGGCAGGAGACGCCTCCGCTTGCAATGAGATTGCAACGCAAGAGGGAAAGCATTTTTTCAAGTTCGAAAAAATTTGGCCCCTCGAGCATCCCATCGGTTGCGATATCGGTGTAAATGACCGTTCCGGCTCCTGCAGCCTGAGCGGCTAGAGCGAGGTCGCTGGCTGAGGTGGCTGTTGTTTCTGTCCAACCTTTAACCGCGACCTTACCGCCATGCGCGTCGATACCCACGGCGATATGTTCCCCGCCAAATCGGGAGCACATTTCAGCGATTGTCTCCGGTGATTGGCAAGCCTTGGTGCCGAGAATGACGCGTTTCACACCAGCATCGAAGGCTGCTTGGATTTTTTCGGGACTTCGCATGCCCCCACCGAGTTCGCAGGGCACATTCACAGTGGCGCAGATTTTGGCCACACAATCCAGATTCTGTGGTTCACCCGAAAAAGCGGCGTCGAGGTCCACGATGTGGAGCCAGTCCGCGCCTGAGTCCTCCCACTTTTTTGCGAACTCTACGGGGTCGGACGAGTAAACGGTTTTTTCGGTGGCCAATCCGCGTTTGAGACGCACAACTTGGCCACCCATGAGGTCAATCGCAGGGAGAAGAATCATAATGTGGAAAGAAAATTCCTGAGGAGTGCAAGGCCGGTGGCCTGGCTTTTCTCGGGATGAAATTGAACAGCGTGAAGACTCCCGCGCGAGATGCTTGCAGCAAAGGAGACGCCGTGGTCGCTCCATGCACTCACGAGTGATGAGTCCGCCGGAACTGGGTAATAGGAATGCACAAAGTACATGGAGACATTCTCGGGGACTCCAGTGTAAAGCGGTCCGCATGGCTTTGAGAGTGTGTTCCAGCCCATGTGGGGAACCTTGAAGCCACCTCGATTGAAACGCACGACTTGGCCGCTCAGCACGCCAAGACCCTCGACGCCGGGAGACTCCTCGCTGGATTCGAAGAGAAGCTGATAGCCAAGACAGATGCCAAGATACGGACGCCCGGCAAGCGCCCACTCGCGCACGGGATTCCAAAGCCCCGTAGCACGAAGGTTTTTTGCACAGTGCGCGAAGGCCCCTACGCCGGGAACGACGATCGCATCAAGCGCGGAAAGGCTTGATGGTTCTGTGACCAAGCATGGAGATGATCCCGCCGCCTCGAGGGCTTTGCACACGCTGCGAAGATTGCCACTACCATAATCGATGACCCCGACCTTTTCCCTACTCACAGAATGCCCTTTGTACTGGGAATGCCCTGAACCCTAGGGTCGATCGAAACGGCCTGGTCGAGCGCCCGGGCCAGAGATTTAAAGATACCCTCTGCCATATGGTGGGCATCACGACCGGAAAGGATTTCCACATGCAAGTTCATCCCTGCGTGGACAGACAGGGCGCGGAGAAATTCCTCAACGAGTTGGAATTCAAAATTTCCGCCAATCGGCGAAACGCCCTCCGGCGCCTTGTAGGCAAGAAACGGCCTTCCGCTCAAATCCACCACGCAGCGTACGAGGGCCTCGTCCATCGGAACGTAGAAAAACCCATAGCGACGTATTCCAGCCTTGTCCCCAAGGGCCTGAGTCACGGCTTGTCCGAGTGCGATTCCTGCGTCTTCAACAGTGTGGTGGAAATCCACTTCGATATCCCCCTTGGCCGTGAGATCCAAATCCATCAGGCCATGTTTTGAAAACAATGTGAGCATGTGATCAAAAAATGCGATTCCGGTTGAGACTCGCGATTTTCCCGAGCCGTCGAGATTGATTGTGAGTTGAATCGATGTTTCCGAAGTCGTGCGGTTGATGGTTGCTTCGCGTGGCATGTCATAACTCAAACAGAAGCGGCCTCCTTTGTGAAGGCTGACGAGCGTTGCCTTGACCTTTGTTCCCTTCTTGGATCAGGCTCTTCCAGTGAGACGCGCCTCAGCCTATATGATCCTTAGTTCCATGCCGGGGTGAGGGCGTCCATTCCGTTCTAAAAATTCCATGATTCGAAATGTCCTTCTCGACTGGTCCGGTACTCTGGCCGACGATCTGTCCGCCGTGCTGGTGGCAACAAACTTGATTTTTGCCGAGTATGGGAGGGATCCCCTCACGCGCGAGGAGTTCCGTGAACACTTTCGCTTACCTTTTTCCGGATTCTATGCGGATCTCCTCCCTGCCGCCACTTCCGAGGGTCTCGAGGCGCTCTATGAACGTTTTTTTCTTGGATTGAATGACAAGATCGACCTGCTCCCCGGCGCGATGGATTTTCTGATATTCTGCCGCAGCACGGGTCGGAGGGCATTTCTTCTGAGTACGATCAAAACTTCACACTTCAACATTCAAGCTTCCCGGCTTGGGGTTCACGAGTACTTCGAGGTTGCTTACACCGAGATCATGGACAAGCGCGAAAAAATTCGGGAAATCCTAGAGACTCACTCGCTCGATCCCAAAGAAACGATGTTCGTGGGCGATATGGTTCACGATATCGAAACCGCCAAGCACGGAGGGGTACTCGATGTCGCAGTCCTCTCCGGATTTGATCGGATTGAAAAGCTCATTCCAGCATGCCCTACGATCATTGCACGCGATATCGCGGCCGTGCAAAAGCTGCTATGAACGAAATTCTGATTGATTCTCTGCGTGTGCCAACGCGGATAGGCGTGCCTGACGAAGAGCGCGAGGAGCTTCAGCAACTCGAAGTCCATCTTCGTATCGAACCGATGAGGGGATTTCAGGAAATGCGCGACGACATCAGCCTCACGGTGGACTACGCTGTGGTCTGCCAGCGCGTGGCGGAGATGGCGATGGAGCGGCCCCGGAAGCTCATTGAGACGCTTGCACAGGAAGTTTGTGACCGTATTTTGGAAGAGTTCGCAGCGACCTCTGTGGAGGTGGAAATCCGGAAATTCATTCTTCCAACAACCCGCTACGTTGCCGTGCGGTGCATCAGCCAATCCTCGCGCAACCCGCCATACGCTCGCACCCACTGAGAATCGTATTTCCAGCGATCGTCACCGCTCCCTCAATAATCATCTCTCCTTCGACCACCGCAGAGTCGCAGAGCTTGGCCCTTCCACGCACCACGGCATGCCCACGCACCTCGGCTTGATCTGCAATCATCGCCTTGTTTTGGATTCGAGCGGCGCCAGAAATTTTTGCATGGCCAGTGATCTGGCTCCGACCTGTCACAACGGCCATTTGTGAAACACTTGCACACCCGCCAACTCTTGCTTCGCCCATGATGCTGGAGCTGCCTCGCACTTGGGCATATTCACCGATCCATGCATGCTCCCCTACGGAAACCTGCCGCCCGTCAATTTTTGCGAGACCGGTAACAAGAGCATTTCCGGAAATTCGGGCACATCCCGCAACCAGTGCCTCTCCTGAAATGATGGCATTTCCACAGGCGACAGCCTCGTCAGTGATCCTTGCGTCTTCGCACAGATGAGCGTTTCCATAAACTTTGGCCTCCGAGTGAATCCAGCAAAGCCCGTTTTGTGAGAGATTTTTCTCGCTCTCAATCCAGCCACCTAGCTCGCCAGGCTTGATGGCTCCGTCAAGAATCGAAAACATCTCCCTCACCGCGCGAAGCCGATATAATCTCATGCCCTTGTACTCTGTGCACTCGTCGGTGATTACGAATTTCATTGGCTCCCTTAGATTTTCGACTCTCTAAAAAGCCCGCCCTTGCGAATCCAAGATGTTGAAAAACCCTTCAATTTTTTTGACCAGATCGTTCCTCCTGCAAGACCAAAGAGATATTTTTCGCCACAGGGCGTGACAGAATGATGCGCTGCGTTTCGTTTGAATCCAGCTGGTTTTTGAGACGTTCTTCTTCAAAATATTGGGATAGAAGTGCCGTCGCGCTGCGGGTATCAATTGTTTTGTAAGGATATTGCAACTCAATACGTTCCGATAAATTTTTAGACTGAATGCACACTTTTCCCTCCTGAAGTAATTCCACCAGAAGGCATTTCAAATAGGCACTTCTTGAACCTGTGAGAATTTTATATTTGCAGATGATTTCGTGAAGCGTGCTCTCCTCAAGATCTGTTTGGGGATTTCCCTCCTCTGAACTCATTGTTAAGACTCGAATAGTGCGCAAACTCAGTACCGGTGTTTCGGGTTCTGCGAGGTCTGGCTTGGCATCCCCACTCACGACCTCAGGCTCTGTGGAAGACAGATTTTCCCGTTTTTGAAGAACAATGTGGCGGGAGACTCGGCTTAAAAACGTCTTCCCAGAGAAAGGTTTCGCAAGATAGTCAGAAATACCCATCCGCAAGATAGAGTTTACAATTTCTCGACTCCTCTCCGCAGTCATTATGATAAAACGAGTTTTGGTAAAATCTAGGTCAGTTTTCCACTTCTGCAAAAATTCTACGCCATCCATCGTAGGCATTTTTAAGTCCAGCATAATCAAATCCGGTACTCCATGGAGACACCTTTCCAATCCCTCCTCGCCATTACCAGCCAATTGGAGATTCACCTCATAAGGAGCAAGTTCCCGGCTGATCAAGCTTTGAACCAATTTGCTGTCATCGATACAGAGTAACTGGGGCACTTTATTAAGCATACGAATTGACTTTGATGAAAAACAATCGGGCGTTACAAACGGACAGAATATATGTCATAAGACGCAATCAAGTCTGCCAACAACCGGATTTGATATCATTTGATAAACGATAAGCGAGATATTTTTATCCCCCTTTGAACTATGTTGGTGACAGGATTTGTTGGGCGGCCTCGGCAGGGGTCTGGGATGCAAAGTCCGAGAAAAGTTGTAAGAGCCCTTGCTGATCTTTGGCTGTACGCATGAGACTGGGATCAATGCAGCCCACCAGCCATTTGCTGGCGCGAAGAAGACGTCCGCTGGGGTAGGGGCCACGAAGACTCTGCAATTCGGAGCGGGCTATATCGAGGGGTTGCGAAGGCAAGAAGGCATTAATGAGAAGATCGGTGATGCGGTCACCGCCGATGAGGGCGATGGGCTTGGAAAGTTCGTTTGCACGAAGGTTCCAGTGCCTTCCCCAGTAAGGATGGTCGAGGCTCTTGAGGAAGGAGCGAAAACCATGGACTCCCTTCTCAGTCGTTGCTTTTTGGAGAGCCTCGAACTGTGTCGCGACTGCGGCAAGTGCTCCGAGGCGGCGGTGAGGGTGGTTGGATGGACGAATGCCTGAGAGCTTCCACATTTTGGCATCCAAAACAATCCGAGCCATCCCATCACGAACAGTCCACCATTCGTCCCACAGAGGCTTCAGATAGCGACGAGTGATCTCATCCGCATCATCAAAGGATCTAGGCTCTAGAAATCCAGAAAGGCCGAAAAGAAGCGCTTCCCCAGAGAGCCCATGTGCGCGGCGCAAGCCAACGCGCTGGGCGGCGAGGAGAAATGGAATGCTGTTGTTTTTATAACCAAGGCCCGTGGCAATCGCATGGAACATGGCGGTCCCGGCTCCATGCAGCAAGATCGCGCGCAGATGAGCGGTGTGCTTGCTTTGAATGCGGAACTCAGCCGCCTCGCAAATCATGCGTCGCCCCACTTCGGGACTCACATGCTCGTGCGATCGGCTCTCATAGTTAGCCTGCGGGCTATCCACCGGCAAAAGTGCTTGCGGAATGGCGCAATGATCAAGGGTGCGAGCAAAGGCTTTTTCGCTACAGCCCTCGACAAACAGGTGGAGAATGACCCCCGCAAACGCGGCGTTGAGCGCGTGGCCATGGCGCTCCCAGTCCCGGGCATCCCGATCGACCTCGATATCACCCATCTTTTCCCCAGCCTTGTCGAAACGCACAATGGCTCCCTTGAAGTCGGGACCGGCTTCGCGATTCCACTCGCCGAAGTGGATGATTTCAAATTCTTCGCCATCCGTCGTGTGCCACCTCGTGCCGTACTCTCCATTAAAGAGTCGTGCTTGAATTTCAATTTCTCCAAGCCCCCCGGCTCGTTCGTTCAAAAGCTCAGCTGGCCGTGCAGACTCGTAGCGGGAGCCGAGGTGTGCTTTCACAGGTCAGGATAAGGCAAGTTGGGGATTTCCTCCGGCATCTTAGGAAGGCTTGGAGCCGGCTTGACGAGAGGCGAGTCATGGCCCTCGCCACTGTGTGCCGGGATGGCCGAATCTGGCATCGAGGGAATGGTCTCAACAGGCTTTGGCGAGGCATCAGGGATCGGCACGTTGCGCTGGGTTGCCGCAGTAATTTCGATCTCCAAGCGTCGTTGAATCTTGGGGTCCGTAGTCAATGAGAGGGCATCCCGAAACGATTCCAATGCTCCCGAGGAATTTGAAACATCAAATTGCGCCGCGCCCAGGGCCTCCAGAAACATGCCATTTCCGGTCTCACGAGCCGCCTCGCGAATGGGAAGACCGGCATCAAGAACGTTGCCTTTTGCATTCAGAGTCAGGCTCCGGAAACGCCTCCAAGGATTGGGGGGACGATTTCTTGGATCGTAGAATTGATTCCAGACGGCGTAGGGACGATAAAGCGGATCACCAACCACCACGCCCATCCAGGAAAGCGCCCGCATGGACATGTAGGCGCTCTCTGCAAGCGTCAGTCCACTCATGAGGCGTTCTTGAAAAATATCCAGGTTCGCGGTCAGCGAGAGGTACGGCTCATAAACGTTCCCGAGGGTGGCAGCAGCGCCGTGTGCAAGCAGCGGACCGCACCAGTTATTCGTTGTGCTGCGGAGTGTGTTAGCGCTGTAAGAGTGAATATGCACAGCGATGGCTCCCGTTTTGAATTGAAAGTCATTCCGCACGAACGGGCCATTCGCATCGGCCGCATACCAGCCAAAGTAGAGGGCTGCATCGGTAACCGGAAAATTCTCCGCGATGGTGGAAGGCAGATTATCAAAAATCGTCGGCACTCCCCGCTGGCGGAGCATTTCAACCAAGTGCCGCATCCAGTTGTCTCCCTCCGTATGGCCTCCGCTCGTGATATCCCGGCCATCGATGTAGGCCCAGCCCCAGAGCCCTTCCTTCTCGGCCATGAGCGAGTCGTCAATCATAGCCCTCACCATTGAAGCTGTGGGAGCGTCCAATCGTGCAGGAAGAAGCATTCCCGGGAAAATGGAATCGTCTAGAATCTGCGTGAAACGTCCGAAATAGGGGTTTTCCACCACGCTGGAGGGCTTCCAGTTCTTCAAACCCAGAGCGGCGATCTCACTATCCACGGAAGCATCGTTGCGAGAAGAGATCGCAGAGGGAATGTATGGTGCATCCATGCAGGGGGGAATCGAGGAGTCGGCCGCAATCTTCAGAGGAATCCCGCGCATAATCGCCACAAAGCGGATCGAACTTTCTACGACGACCTTTTTACCGCCAGCACCGCTAAGGGTTTTCCACCATCCCTTGGATTGCATTTTTTTGATCAGCGGGGTGGCGATGGTGCTTTCAAAGTCGGCGCGTGTGATTTCCTCCAAAGCCGAGCAGGAAAGACCGAGGAGCTGACTGCTGGGTATGTCGCGCTTCTCGGCATAGTAGTTGGCAAGCTCGATTGAATCTGGATCGTTTTCATTGAATAAAACGATCGTCGCCGACGAAAGGCTCTCCACTGCAAAAATGCACGTCGCGGATTGAATCAGCCAAAGAACAGCAAACAGAGCGAATTTAAAATGAGAGTCGAAGACCATCGTAAGCGAGTCGAACGTCTGGCGGCAGGCCAGACTCGGTTTCAGCGTGCCCGAGTTCGTGACACATATGAATGAAATAGGTTTCGCGGGCGCGAATGCGGCGGGCGGCTTCCAGAGCTCCACTCACTGTAAAATGCGTTTGGTGGGAATTATGGCGCAAGGCATCGATCACGAGCACCTCGACATCCCTCGCCGCCTCTTCGGCTGCGGGCGGGACTTCGGCGCAGTCGGTGTAATATGCAAAAAGTCGGCGGCCTTTTTTTTCAAAAACAAAGCCGTTTGTTGTCATGCGCCCATGCGGCAATTCCAGAGGGACAACGTCAATGCCGCCAATCTGGAAGCGGCCAGTGATCGGGTAGGGGTCTGGTCTGATGTAATTTGGAAATCTCGCGGACCCATCAAAGGCGTATTGAAAGACGCGAGCTAGGCTCTCGAGGGTCTGAGGCGAACCATGGATCGGCATACTCTTGTTTTCCAACTCACAAAAGCGCCTCAGATCATCGAAGCCAAGGATGTGGTCCACGTGAGCGTGGGTGTAGAGTACGGCATCAACTTTCGAAATTTCCTCTCTCAGGCACTGAGCGCGGAAATCTGGCGTTGTGTCAACGACGAGCGAGAAGCCACTCGTCTCAATGCGAATCGATGTGCGAAGCCTCTTATCTCGGGGGTCGGAGGACTTGCAAACCTTGCAAGTGCACCCGATAACTGGAATCCCATGCGAGGTTCCGGTTCCCAAAAATGTGATTTGCATGTCTTGCATCGCTTGGAATTTGCACGGCAGGCTGGCATAGTCTGTCCATGTCCGCAACGCTGACATCTCTTCGCATCCGCAATCTCGCTCTCGTAGAGGATCTCCTTTGGGAGCCTCCTGCGGGCTTTGTCGCCATTACCGGAGAGACTGGCGCTGGAAAATCGATCATCCTCGGCGCGGTGAAACTTCTTTTGGGTGAACGGGCGGATAAATCCCTTGTGCGCTCGGGGGCTGATGCCTGCTCGGTGGAGGGCGTTTTTCAGATTCCGGCCGAGTCCCTCCTCCACGCAATCCTCGAAGAGGGCGGCATGGATGTCTGCGAAGATGGGGTCTTGTTGATCAAGCGCGTCGTATCCATCGAAGGTGCGGGCAGGCAATTTGTGAATGGATCGCCCTCGACCTTGGCATTGCTCCGCCAGCTCGGGGATTTGCTTGTGGATTTGCATGGGCCACACGACCACCAGAGTCTTTTTTCCCGAGACCAGCAGATGCTGGTTTTGGATTCGTTTGCAGGAGCGGATGCTTTGCGAATCGAGTATGCAGCAAGGCGGCGGGAATGGATGCATCTCCAATCAGAAAAAAAACGCCTTTTGGAAAATTCTGAGGCTCTCGCACGGGAGTTGGACCTTCTCTCTCACCAAGTCGCCGAAATTGACGAGGCGGCCTTGCAGATCGGGGAGGAAGAGGAGCTGCTGGTGCGTCAACGCACTGGGGCAAACGCGCACAGGCTATGCGCGATCTGCTCGGATCTCACTGCATTGCTCTCCGAAGCTGAGGACTCCATGATTTCTCGATGGGGAGACGTGTCGCGACTCATGCGCGAACTCCAGCGCCTCGATGCACAAACTGAATCGCTCTCAGCCGCTGCGATAGGAATTTTTGACGCGCTCCAGAATCTGACGAGGGATGTCGATCGCTACGCCGCCTTGTTGGATGCGAATCCGCAGTCGCTGGAAGCGACCGAGGCGCGACTCGACACGATTCAGAATCTGAAGCGCAAATATGGCGCCACCATCGAGGCGGTTGTCGAATTTGGTGCTGAGGCCTCGGCCAAACTGGTGCAATTGAAAGGCCGCGAGGAGCGCGGTGCCGGTCTGGATGAGGAAATCTTGGAAGCTCGGAAATCGCTCGACGCGGGAGCGAAAACCCTCCGATTGAAACGCCGCGAAGCCGCCCCGCAACTCGCTGGACTAGTGAAAACGCACCTCGCCGATCTGGGATTTGCGAAGGCCGGTTTCTCAATCGCGTTCGAGGAGCTTGAGGAATCTTCCCCACTTGGGATGGAGCAAGTGGATTTCCTTTTTGCACCTAATCCCGGTGAACCCGAGCGCCCGCTCCGTTCGATTGCATCCAGCGGCGAGATTTCCCGTGTCATGCTTGCCTTAAAAACCTCGCTAGCTGCTCAGGATAGTGTGCCCGTGCTGATTTTTGACGAGATCGATGCCAATGTCGGTGGCGAGGTCGGATCCAAGGTAGGTGCAAAGATGAAAGAACTCTCCGCATCGCACCAAGTCTTCTGTATCACCCACCTGCCGCAAGTGGCTTCCGCAGCGGATTCGCAATTCATGGTTTCGAAGGACACCACAGGCGAGCGAACTCGCACGCGCTTGGTTTCCATGAGTGATGCGGAGCGTGTAGGCGAGATCGCGCGTATGCTTGGAGGGCAAATGGAATCCGCCCGCAAACATGCCAAGGCACTGCTTCTCGGAAATTAGTCCTTTTGCCACGACCCCTCAGATACTAACTTTCTTGAAGGGACTTCATCGTGCTTCAACCAAATCCAACCACCACCAATCCCACCTCCTTGGTTCCTTCAAATGAGGATGAACTGAAATCGGAGTTGCGCAATCTGCGTCAGTGGAAACTCCGAATGGAAGGCGCCATGCAATCTGCTGCGCAAATCCTGCGCGAGTGGAATACATCCACAGATGAGAGTATTTACTCGGGTGCAATGGAGTGGATTCTAGGGGTTTTTCCACATGAAATTGCGGGCCAGTTTGAAATCTGGATGCTCCTGATTCATCCGGATGATCGCGCAGCCTACCGAAAAGAGATCAAGCGAGTCCTTTCGCAAGGAGGTCCATTCCAAGCCGAATATCGTGCGCGTAAAAGAAGCGGCCAATATACGATTCTTTTGGAGCGAGGTTATTTCATCGCTTCCACCGAAGGCAGCGGCGACGTGCTCTCGTCGGTTATCACGGACGTCGCCGATCTGCGGGAGATGGAGGCCAGGCTCAGCCAATCCCAGCGGGCCGAAGCCTTCAGCAAATTAACCGGTGGTGTCGCTCACGATTTTAACAACATGCTTTCCGTGGTGATCGGCTACTCACAAATCCTGATGGATGAGATGCACGAAAAAGGGGAGCTCGTTGGTTTCGTTGAGGAAATAGAAAAAGCTGCCCTTCGAGCGTCCTCTCTCACCAACCAGCTCTTAGCGTTCAGCAATCCCCCAGCGATCCGCCGGAGCTCGCTCCAGATCGGTGAGCTTTTGAACGATGTCGTGAAAATGCTGCGACGTCTTCTGGGTGAACAAATCCAACTGGCGGTTGAAATCGATGCCGACATCCCCACCATATCAGGTGATCGAAGCCAATTTGAGCAAGTATTTATCAACCTTGCAGTCGCGGCCCGCGAGGCGATGCCCCAAGGAGGCCAACTCAGAATCCATGTCTTCAAAGAAATTGTTTCTCAAGTACGGGTCGTTGCCAAAAAAAATCTTCCTCCTGGCAACTACACCCGTGTTTCGCTGACTTTTTTGCCAACTCCAGGCGGGGGAGAGTCCAAAACTCTCGGAAAAGCTCTGGGAAAAAATCGCAATCTCTCAACAGCCGCAGCCGTCGTGGAAGAAAACGACGGCAGGCTCGACCTGTCTTTGATTTTACAGAGTCCAAGCCGCTTGAATCTTTTCCTTCCTGGAGTGAGAGAGCTACAAAAGCCCTCAGACAGGCAAGCGTTGGAAATCACTGCTTCTCCTGCCACTATTCTTCTCGTTGAGGATGATTCGGCGATACGAAATTTTGCCCGCACTGTCTTGCAACGTCTTGGTCACAATATCGTGGAAGCGGATGACGGGGAGACGGCGCTCTCCTTGTTCGAGAGTGATGCTACCTTTTCGCCTGACTTGGTTTTGACAGATATGGTTATGCCGCGTTTGGGAGGACTTCAACTTGCCCGCAAAATAGAAAAAAAATACCCCGGACCGGCTTTTCTGCTCACCTCCGGCTACCCAGACCAGCAAGAAATCGCCCAGGAACACGATGCCGATTTTGCCTTCCTCAAAAAGCCATTCTCGGTGGGAGATTTGATCTCGAAAGTCGGTAGCCTGCTTGAAGGACGTAGCCCTCAGCAATAAACAAGCACCTGACGAAGAAGCGTTGCGGAGCTATTGTAGTTCCGGATTTTGGCGATAGTATTCTCATCGAGATGGTACCCCTCGGCGACGAGGAGAACTCCCGTGGGGCTGTAAATACCAGAGGCGAGTTGCATGCCAACGTCTAATTCATCCACCATCACCTCACGAACCAGACGAGGTAGAGGCGTCGCCTCGGCACACTTCAAGAAAAGTCTCGTGGCATCCGGGTCAAAAGCTGTTCCAGATTGCTCAAGAATGCGATCTACAGCCTGCTCCTGCGGCAGCCCACAGGTTACAAAATAGACGACTACGGCAAGGCATCGGGCAGTCCAGGGAATCATCTCGCCAGCGAGTCCATCTGGAAATCCGGTGCCATCAAAACGCTCATGGTGCGCGCGAATTGTCTCCCCCACTGGCTTAAGGAGATCTACAAAAGACGCAAGGGTCTGGGCATGGATCGTGTGGTTGAGAAACACGGTCTTCAACTCGGGAGACATTTCCTCCGAGTTGTTTTGAACCGCAGTCATGAGGCCATGTGGCACTGCCGTGAGGCCGATATCATAGAGCCGGGCGCTAACGTCGAGCACATGCTTTTGCTCCTCATCAAAATAATGAGTCTTCGCCATCAATTGGCAGATGCCTGTGGCAGCCTTTGCCTGCTCTCCAAGGAGGGGGTTGAATGTCGTAAGAATACGATGACAAAGTTCCATCGAACGGCTGAAATTTGTCTTCAGGGCTTGATGAGACGAGTCGATTTCTTTTTTTCCGATCTCCAACTCGTGGAGTTGACGTTCAAGCTGCTGATTTGCCGAAGTGAGGCGCTCATTGAGTTCTTGGGTGGTTTTTTCCAGTGAACGGTTCGACTCGATTAACTCATAGCGTTGCACTGCATTGTGAAGCGTCGCGATCATCTCGGCTGAAATCCATGGCTTAGTGACAAAGCGGAAAATTTCCCCGCTATTGACCGCAGATGCCAAAATATCGAGCGATTTGATGCCAGTAATGAGGATACGTGAGGCGGAAGGCTGGATGCGGGCGATACGGCTGAGTAATTCTGCGCCCATCATGTCCGGCATATTGTGATCCGCGATAACAACTGCAAATTTGCGGTCAACCGCCAAGTGAAGGGCCTCTTCACCGCTCGTCGTGGTCATGGACTGGTAACCTGCACGTGTCACAAGATCCTCAAGAACCTTGAGAATAATCGGATCGTCATCAATGGATAAAATGGAGAAGCTGGATTTGTTCACAAGTCGGAATATATCTATGAGTTGAGGTTAAATCGAGGGAAAGCTAGGACCACTTCGGAGCTATGCGGATCTTTTCCTTTGAAAAAGAGCAACTTGCCGCCTGACTGAGCGATCAGATCTTCTGCAGCAGCCATGGAGAGATCAGAAAAGAATTCCCTTGAGTGGAAATCATCAATTTCTGAAACCGATAGTGCCACGCAGGGCAATCTGAAGGAAACTCCAACATGATCCTCTAAGAGAGCAGATTCTGAAATATTAGCAGGCAATAAATTTTCCGGACACAAGACGGAAAGCGGAATCTCGATTTTACCTTGTGGGTAAAAATCTTTGAGGCAAACAGCCAGAGTGAGTAGAATCACGCGGAACGAATACTCCGAAACTCGAATGTGTAACGGATTTTCCGGTGAAGACAAGCTGATGCGGGCGGTTTTAGGGAAAATAGTACGCAGGAGGTCAATTTGACCGGCAACTAAATCCTGTACATCATGATATGTCACTTCCCGCTCGGCTGCATTCAAGTAAATCTGCGTGACGCGCCCTAAGACTTCCTTGATGCGCTCGACTCCAACTTGAATTTCCTGAACTGTTTCTGCCAGCGGATGCCCTGCATCAAAAACATCTCGACACCCTTCGAGATTAAAGTATATGCCAGTGAGTATGTTATTTATCTCATGGATGAGGCCTGGTGTCAATTGCGCATTGATTTCGTTCGAGGCACGGCGTTGGGTTTTGCCCTCCAAGGCATCTGATTCACTCGCATCAAAAGCAGGATCCCCGAAACGTTCACTCATTGTTTGGTAGGTGCTGGCGCGGGTGCTGGAGCAAGGCTTGAAAAAGCCTCATGGGCAACGAATGCTGCGTAAAGTCGAGGACTTTGCAGAATAATTTGGTTTCCACTACCTTCCTCACGTTGGCGCCCTTTTGGAACCTTCGCGCTTACGTAGCGCATTTGAAGACCGGTTTCCGAGAACTGAGTCGCTAGCTCGGAGACATCAGGCTCGGCTGCATCCAAAATTCCATCCGCCATCCAGAGAACATCCATCGTTTTAATGTCCACAATTTTCGATCTCACCCCGATTGCCAGAGGACGATATGGGCGGAAAAGCGTGAAGTCGGTAAAAAGAACCGCATCAGCCGCATATTTTTGCCGGAGCATCGCAATCACAGAAGCTGGAATAATCTCGGATGAGGAAACGGCTTCGCGATTCACTAGCGCTGCCATGTCAGTACGGCTGACCTGCACGATTTCGTATTTCACAACTTTTGACAACTCCGCGCGGAAAATGCCGTCCATGTCGCGCTGCGTTTGGTCGATCGGGCGAGTCGAATAAATTGGCAAGACAGCAAGGCGTCGCATTCCTTGTGGCCAGCGAATTCCCGAATTTGCCGATAAATCCTGCGGCGGCAAGGTCATTGTTGGTTGGGAGATCTGTTGGATTCGAGCCGAGCGATTGCTTTTATCATTCAGAGTCCTTGAAGTTGATGAATGAGTGCAGGCTGCAAGGGATAAGGCGCCCAAAAGACAAAGAATGCGAAAAGTCATAATCCAAAACGCAGCATTTTTCGTGCCTTGTGCATTACTCGATTTGGAGGCCATTTATTCCAGTACCCAAAAAATTGCGGACCGAACGAGCAGACTTTCCACTTGCCGAGTCTTGTTTTCCGATTAAGTTTTGCGAACTTCGTTCGATAGAAGTAACTATGTGCCTCAACGAATCACCCTTCCAAGAACCCAACAAACCGATACGGGCTTATCGTTTTTTTGCTCTATGCAAACTCGCTCTTGCGCTCCTCATTGCCTCTTCTGGATTGATTTCCTGCTCGAGCCCCTCGAAAAAAAAGACATCCACGCAAGTCGCCGTGAGGTCGCAGAAATTGCCTAAGCCAGCTCCCATGCGCGTGGCGCAAGATTCTAATTCGCGCCGCAAGCCGCCGCTCCTTCCAAAGACCATCGTGAACATTTCGGATGCCGATGACGCGTTGGCATCCACTAACACGGCCACCAACTCGCACGATACGACGGTGGTGGACTCCACCACCCCCAAGTTCATCAACAACGAGCAAACTCAGGATTTCTTTCAAGGCGCAGGAGACGGGCCTGCCGGCGAAACAGTGCTCGGGTCCTTCTTTGATACTGTTTTCCGCCCGGCAAACTCGGCCAATCAACCCGTCAGCAGCACATCCTATAAAGTCCAATAATCATGCGCCGCCTCACCAGACTTTCCGTTCTCTTCTTGGCCACTGCAGCCTATGCAGAAATTGCCGCCCCACCTCCAATCGCCTCCGAAGCCAGTTCGCACAGCAGCTCAGGATCTGCGATGGTGGAAGCACCGGCAGCTCCGCCTTTGCAGAACAACCTCTCCACAGACGCCAATCCAAACAGCATGGCCGTGCCGATCGAATTTGATGCACTTGAAACGGAACTTGAGGAAAATCCCGCCTACGCCACAAGCTTGATGGCCAGCGAGGCGAGCACTGAAGCGCTTTCAGAGGAAATGCAGCAGGCCTTGGAAACCGGTGACCTTGCACTTGCCGAAAAAAAGTTCAACCAAATCCTCCGCCTCGCCGCGCCTGAAAAACAGAAGGGCAAGGCCCTTCTGATCATGGGGCGTAATTTGGAAGAAAAGCAAAAGCAACCAGCCAAAGCAGCCGTAGTTTATGAGCAGTTTGTGAATCTGTTTCCAAGCGCCCCCGAGACTCCGGAGATTCTGCTTCGCCTCGGCAGGCTATATCGCGAAAATGGCGCCTACGCCAGTGCGCTCAACAAATTCTACAGCGTGCTTTACTCGGCCCTCCAAGTCAAAACCGGAGAGGAATACACCGACTCTTCGCTGCGTGCAAAACTGGAAATCGCCCACACCCATTTTGCTTCGGGCGACTACAAGTCCGCTGCTGAACTCTATTCCCGCTTGAAGCTTGTGAAAATGACGCAAGCTGAATCCAGCGAGGTGGCCTTCCGCTCCGCCTACATTCATTACCTTTCGGGCCAATACACCAACTCCCTCACCGGTGCTGAGGCCTTTCTTTCAACCTATCCCGCAAGCCCGCTGGCCCCCGAAGCCCAGTATCTGCGCATTCAGTCCCTCCGCGCTCTTGGCCGTAAAGACGAAGCCATGCAAGAGACAATCAAGCTCCTGCAAGCCGGTCGCGAATACGGTAAGAAAAAACCAGCTGTCTGGGCCTACTGGCAGCGCAAAACAGGCAACGACATCGCCAACGAACTCTACGAGGCCGGCGACACACTCGGCGCTCTCTCCGTCTATCAAAAGCTAGCCGAGCTCAACGACGCTCCCAATTGGCGCGGCCCCACGGTCTATCAGATCGGACTCTGCTTTGAACGCCTCCGCTACAACACCCGTGCCCGAGAGGCCTACCGGTACATCATTGATAAAATCCCAGCCTCAGCTCCTGCGGCCGAGGGCGACGCCATGGTCGGCATGAACCTCGCCACCCTTCGTGATATGGCTCAATGGAGACTTGACAATCTTGACTGGCTGGAAAAAACCGAAAAAGATCTTTACCCGCTTCTCGATAAGGAAACTCCAGCCAGCGATCTCCAACCCGCTTTCCTGAAAACAGAAAAACCTGCAGCAACCCCTTCTGCCGTTCCCTCCCAAACCACTCAGCAGGCCGCCAACCAAATTGCTCCGCCCGCAACCTTGCAGCGATAATATTTTTATTCCCTGAATCTGGCGGGCAAGATGCCTCAGGTGGGGAAATGGCTTTGGCATGGCACAAGAGTTGCTCGTCATTAGGCAATATGAATCCTCTCCTTGCCATCACGGCCGCCAAGATGGGCAGCAATATTCTCAATAGCCTCACTGGAAATTCCGCCGAGAAGGCTCCAAGCCCTGCCGAAATGAAAAAAGCAGCGTTTGCCCAGATTCTTGCTAAGACGACAAGCACTCCGGAATACAAAAACATGCAAAGCCTTAGTGCAGAAGGTATCGGGAGCCGCTCCGATGTTGAAATGACGCTGCAACAAATGTCTCAAAAAATCCTCCAATCCCCAGAAGTCGCTAAAGCGCTCGAGGGAAGCTCCGAACCATTTGACCTAAAATTTCTTCCCGATGGAAATGTCTCCATTAAAAAGGCCGACGGCTCCGAAAAAATTTTCCAATTAGACGGAAATCTCAAGGAAACCGCCCAAAAAGCGGTGTCCATCATCGAGAGTTCAAAAATTGCTTACCCAACCGGGGCGGCATCTTCCAAAGAAGTTGGCGGATCCCTGCGCATCGTTCCTGGAGCTAAGGCTACGCTCCAAGCGTAAACAGCGCGATTTGTCTCTCAGCCTGATCTGCGAGATCTTACGTCTTTCACACAAGAGGTTCCTCCCATAAGTCGATAATCTTATCCACTAAAAGGGATTGCAGCTTGCACAATCGGACGCTTGCCCAAGCTTCAGGCAACCCGAGAAGCCTTCTCTCCCAGATCGGCAAGTTTTGCCGATTACGCCTTATCCCCTCTGGCATCTTCTGCCACCACCAATTTTTGCCTAGTCTCGGCGATTCCAACTTCTCTGAAATGGGTCTTTCGAACGGGATCCCATCCTGAGCGGGACGCATCGAAATGTTTTGCCTCGCTTCGTTTTCTAGAGAAAAATGTTATTAAATATCTCTGCAGGTTATTTACAATAAGAAATATATGATATTTCTGTGAGCGATTCTTCTGAGTCTCTGCCTGAGCCTCAAATTGGATTCCAGTCACTTTCTCGGAACTGGCACAGCTTCTGCTAATCACTTAGTCATGGAAATGGTAGCCTCACTCTTCAACAGCGATAACTACACAGCTGTGAAAAAAATGATGGATGTTACGGCTCTTCGTCATACAGCTATCGCAAGCAATCTAGCCAATGTCTCGACCCCAGGTTACAAGCGGGTAGATATGAGTCGGTCCTTTGAGGACGAACTGCGTGCTAGCATCAAATCTCGAAATGCCGATGAAATTGCGACGGCCGAACCTCGGACCGAGGCTGATACGCTCACTCCATCAACTCGTGCGGACGGCAATAATGTCCAAATCGACAGCGAACTCCTCGGCCTGACGAAAAATACAATGAATTTCAGTGTTCTCACAGATTTTGCCAGCGGTTCCCTCAAGCAACTCCGCCACGCCATCGTGGGTCGCCCAGTCTAATCCTTCCCAATCCCCTCTCGAATTTAAGCTTATGAATGTTATCTCCGCCAGCAGTATCACCGGCAGCGCCCTCGACGCCGAAAAAATGCGCGTTGATATTGTCTCACAGAACATCGCCAACGCAAATACAACCAAGGGCATTGACGGTAAGCCCTACCAGCGCCGCATAGTCGCGTTCGAGTCCATGCTCGATGCCGCCGCGGGTCCCAATATGCAGGGAGTTCGCGTTTCAGAAATCAAACGCGATGAAACTCCGGGCGAAATCATCAATAACCCAGAACATCCCCACGCAGATGGCGACGGCAATGTCACCATGCCTAATGTAAACATTCCGTTCGAAATGGTGGATATGGTAACCGCCACACGTTCTTACGAAGCCAACCTAGCCGTTGTACGCAATGCTCGCCAACTGGCTACACAAGCCCTTTCCATCGGTCGCTAACCATTTACTTTTCTTTAAAATATGAATATCTCCGCTATCCCCTCCAATATCCCCAACATGACCGCTCCGCTCACCATGCGAAATTTCCAACCCGACCTCGAGCGCGCCAATTCGCTCAAAGAGGCAGGTTTTTCCGCAGGCGGAACCCAAGTCGGTGGACCCGATCCCTTTGGCTCCATGATGAAAAAATTTGTGACCGATGTGGACGGAAAAATGAAGACATCTGCCACTGAAAAAAATAAAGTCCTTTCGGGTGAAGCCACCAATCTTCACCAAGCCATGATCGCTGGCCAAGAATCCAGCGTGGCATTCACTCTCATGGTCGAGCTTCGTAACAAGCTTGTGGAGAGCTACCAAGAGCTCATGCGTGCTCAGGTCTAAGCAATTCTCAATTTAACAAAATTCCCGCCGTTTTGATAGGATGAAACAAGCACTCCAGCAAATTACGAAAATTTGGAGCGAACTCAGTCCGACCCATCGTGTCATCGTTTCCGCCGCCGGAGTGGCTGTGGCCTTGGGCATCGGAGCAATGCTCTACTGGGCTCAGCGTCCAGACATGAAATTGCTCTACGGCAAGCTCGGCGAAAAAGAAGCCGCTGAGGTAGTCAAAGAACTTGAAGCTCAAAGCATCCCTTTTCAAATCGGCGGCGGTGGCAGCTCGATCTACATCGATTCCAAAAACGTCTATCGAGTTCGTATGGAACTGGCATCAAAAGGACTGCCCACGGCTGATGGTGTGGGATTTGAGATTTTTGATCGCAGTAATTTCGGAATCAGTGACTTCGTTCAGCGCACAAATTACACTCGCGCCCTCCAAGGCGAATTAAGTCGCACTGTGGCCCAAATGCAGGGGGTCAAATCGGCTCGCGTGATGGTTGTTCTCCCGGAAAGCCGCCTCTTGGTACGCGCTACCGATTCACGCCCTACGGCCTCCGTTTTTGTGGACACCGGCAGCGCCCAACTTGACAAAGTTGCGGTGAATTCCATTCGCTCTCTCGTAGCCAGCTCTGTTGAAGGGTTGAAAGTTGATGATGTGGCAGTCATCGACAACGCCGGTAACGTCCTTTCCGAAGACCTCAAATCCGATCCCCAGTTGGGAAATGCGGCAAGCATTGTTAAATACAAGCAACAAACTGAGGAGTATCTCTCCTCGAAGGTCGAGACCATGCTTGCAAAAGTCCTTGGGCCAGGAAATTCCGTTGTTCGAGTCTCGGCAACAATCAACACAGAAGCTGCGACTATGACTGAAGAGCGCTTCGATCCAGAAGGCCAAGTCCCTCGTCAGGAAGTTACCATCGAAGACAGCTCCTCCACTAACGAAACAGGTGCAGAAAAAGCCCAGGGAGCAGGCGTCGCGTCCAATACAGCCACTCAGCCAGACCAGAAGAACCAACCCGGTAGCAACAAGGCCAGCAATACATCTCGTTCCTCCAAAACTCAGAGCTATGAGATCAATAAGACTCTGACGAATACGGTCAAAAACCCCGGCACGATCACCCGCATCACAGCGGCCGTCTTCCTTGCAGAGAAATCCTCCGAAACAGGGGAGCTCACGCCCAGAACACCCGAGCAAATCAATGAATTACGTAGCATTGTAATCAACGCATTAGGCATCGAGGTGCCAAAGAGCGAGAACCCGGCATCCCTCGTTTCCATTAAGGAAATTGCCTTCCCTTCGACCGTCACGGCCGGAGCCCCGCTTACAGATAAAGTAGGAGGCTATGTCGAAATGATCCGCCCGATCGCCGCCTTAGCCATCGCTGGTATCGTTTTCGCCATCTTCTTCTTCATGCTCCGCCGCGCAAAACCTGAAGAAATCTCTTTTGAACTTGTGGACGACACCAACACACCCCAACCTGCGGGCGCCTTGCCGGATATCGGCGGCGCAGACCCGACCTCATTCCTGCCAGTGGCCAAGAACCTCAAGGTCTCCCCGGAACTTCTTAACTCACTCATCCGCCAAAAACCGGAAAACGTTGGGGCAACCCTGCGCGAGTGGCTCATCGACAAAAACAACAACTAAGCCATGCCTACTGCAGATTACGAAACAATGTCCAAAACGCAGAAACTTGCTGCGTTTTTCATCATTGTCGGCCCCGATTTGGCTCCCGAGTTAATGAAGCAACTCCGCGACCCAGAGATCGAAGCTGTGGCCCGCGAGATGGCAGTGATGGATGTTGTGGATTTTAAGCTCCAAGAAAAAATCCTTGAGGAATTTTGTGACCTGATCGGCGATGGTCTTTCCACAGCTCTCGGCGGCATGTCTTTTGCCCAGCGGGCCCTTGAAGCGGCCAGAGGTCCTCAGGCGGCTTCAAGCATCCTTCTTCGCGCGCTTCCTGCCAGCAACTCGATCGATGCCGTTCGCGAACTCAGCCAAATGGATACGCGGCAGATTTTCAACATCATCAAAAACGAGCAGCCTCAAACCATCGCGTTCATCCTTTCTTACCTCGATGGTCGCCAAGTTTCCCAAATCATCCCGCTCTTCTCACCCGAAGCCCGCGAAGAAATTGTGGAGCGTTTGGGAACGATGGATTCCATCTCCAGCGAGCTCATTAACAAAGTGCTCCGCAGTCTCGGCAAGCACCTCTCGACCGGCCCTCAGCAGTACAGCATGCACAAGCGCGGAGGAGCCCAAGCCGCAGCTCAACTCCTCAAATCCCTCGACAAGGATCTCAGCAAAAATCTCCTCGGCCGTATCGAAGAGCGCAATGCCGAACTGGGTGAAGCCATCCGCAAGCGGCTTTTCAATTTCGAGGACATCACTTCACTCTCGCAACGCGACGTGCAGCGTCTGCTCCGCGATGTCGAAACACAGGAACTGGCCGTGGCGATGAAGAATGCCTCCGAGGCCGTTAAACGCACCTTCTTCGGTGCCATGTCCAAACGTGCTTCAGAGTCTCTCAAGGAAGAAATCGAAATCCAAGGCCCCGTCCGAAATAAGGATATTGAGGCAGCCCAGGACCGCATCATCGCTCAGATCATGCAACTCTCCGAGGCTGGAGAGATTGATATCTCCCAGGAGGACTCCAGTGAATCTGCCGGCTAAAGCGATCACTTTCACAGCTCTGCCAGTAGCCATTACCATCGTACGGGAGATCCTGCCCGTCATCGAGGAACCCATAGACACGCGTGTCGCCCTCGAGGAACATGAAGCCGCCTGTCAGGAAGCCTACAACCGAGGTTTTCAGGAAGCCACCGAGGCGCTGACGAATCAAATTGCCGATCAGCGTGCCGAAGTCGCACAGTTGCAAGAGGCCGTCTTCAAGAATCTTGCCGCACAGGGTGAAACCCTTGCTCATCAGGTTTCCAACATTCTGCCAGATCTCGTTCTTGAGATCACCCATCGTGTGCTCGCCGGCTTCAAACCGGATGCCGAAACCATACGGTGTATCATTTCCGAGACCCTCGCCGAAGTGGCCCCAGGATCTACTGAGGTTGAGATTCGACTCCATCCTCAAGATCTAGCTCTTGTTCAGGGAATCGAAGCCGATTTTGAGCAGAAATACCCCGGCCTCAAGCTGACACCCGACCCCGAACTCTCCAACGGCGACTGCCTGGCCAAGAGTCGATTTGGAACGATTGATGCCCGCGTTCTCACGAAACTCCAAAACGTGGCCCGCTCCTTCAAATGAACGCAAATTCGCCCATTCTGCCCGCGCTCATGCAAAACCTGCGCGGTCGTATCGAATCCACCACACCACTGGTGCGAATGGGCGAGGTCGTACAGGTCACGGGCCTCGTGATTGAGTCCATCGGCCCCAATGTCTCGCTCGGAGACATCTGCGAAATTCGATCGCCCCGCCTCAGCGGCCTGCAAGCCGAAGTCGTGGGATTCCGCGACCATCGTGTCCTACTCATGCCCCTCGGCGAGATGCAGGAAATCCACGCAGGTTGCGAAGTCGCGGCCACAGGCCGCGCCGCAGGCATCAATGTGAGTGATGCCCTCATCGGTCGCATCATTGATGGCATCGGTCGCCCTATCGACGGCAAGGGCCCTCTCCCCAGCGGAGCACTGCGCCCACTGCATTGCCAACCGCCAAATCCCCTCACTCGCCAGCGCATCCTTCAACCATTCCAAACCGGCGTCAAATCGCTCGATCTTTTCACCCCTGTGGGTCGCGGCCAGCGCCTAGGCATTTTTGCGGGCTCGGGAGTCGGCAAATCCACACTGCTCGGCATGATCGCACGAGGCGCCGAATCCGACATCAATGTCATCGCCCTCATTGGCGAACGAGGCCGCGAACTCCGTGAATTCATAGAAAAAGACCTCGGCCCCGAAGGTATGGCTCGCTCGATCATCGTTGTCTCGACCTCCGACCAACCGGCACTTATCCGACGTCGTGCCGCGCACATCGCCACTGCCATCGCCGAACATTTCCGCGACGAGGGTAAAAAAGTCCTCTTCATGATGGACTCGGTGACCCGCTACGCCATGGCACAGCGCGAAATCGGCCTTGCCGTCGGTGAACCTCCCACCAGCCGCGGCTACACGCCGTCCGTTTTTTCCGTCCTGCCCCGCCTTCTCGAACGCACAGGCAATGCGGAAAACGGCTCAATCACGGCCCTCTACACAGTTCTTGTTGATGGTGATGACATGAACGAACCGATCGCCGACGCCGTGCGCGGTATTCTCGATGGACACGTCGTTCTCAGTCGCGCACTCGCCACTGCGAACCACTTCCCTGCGGTGGATGTCTTGGAAAGCGTCAGCCGTGTCACACTCGAAATCTGTTCCCAAGAGGAACTGCAATCCATCGGCACAGCGAGAGACCTCCTTGCAGTGTATCGCAAAAACGAGGATGTCATCACCATTGGAGCCTATACGAAAGGAAGCAGCGCCCACGTAGATGTCGCCATCGACAAGACTCCGCTCATTCGTAGCCTCCTCCGCCAACCCATCGAAGACAAATGGACAAGGGACCGAAGCTTCGCCGAACTCGCTAAAATCGTTGCATGATTCGCAAAAAATACAGTCTCCAGACCGTCCTCGACCTGCGGGAAAAGGCTAAAGACAAGGCCTCCGAGGTCTTTGCCGCCGCTGTGCGCGACCGCGATCTTGCTGCCGCCCGTGTGGCCGAAGCTATGGCCCGTCTCGAAGAACTCACCCGCATGATCAGCGGTGAGCGTTTCCCTGCTTGGGTTCGCGAACAAGGCTGGAACGCCCTCAACGCCCAGCGCGACCTCCTGCGCACCCTTCAAAAGCGTCTCGCGCAAGAAGAACAAAAAGTCGAAGCTAAACGCGACCTCCTTATCGCAGCCGACCGCGACCACCAACTCGTGCTCAAACTCCGCGAAAAATGGCTCGCTAATATCCAACTCGAAGCCGCCCGCGCCGAGGAAAAACAACTCGAAGATTTCGTCACCGCAACCCGCTTTCTCCAAACCGCCATCCCATAAATGAACGCCAACACACCCACACTCAATCCGTTCTCCGAAGCTGACTCCAAGCCCTCCTCCAGCTGGGGGCTCATCCTTCTCGCCATCATCCTCGGCACCGCCACTGCCGCTGGCGTCCTTCTGCTCAAATGGCCTTCCGTGACCACCCTGCCTCCAGAGCCACCTGCCACTCATACAAAAATCAAATCCCAATCCAAAGACTGGGATTTCTACACAGCCGAAATCGACAACCTCCTCCAAGAACTCCAAAAACAGCGTGCCACCTATGAGATCAAAACCAAAGACCTCGGCGCTGTTGAAATGCGTATCGAGGCCGAGAAACAAGAACTCCTCCGCCTTCGTCGCGAGATCGAGAAAATGCGCGAGGACCTCACCACTCAGACTACCGAACTCCTCAGCACCGAGAAATCCAATGTCCGCAACCTCGCCCGCACCTATGCGAGCATGAAGCCCGCTGAGGCCGTCGCCATCCTTGCTCAGATGTCCGATGCCAGTGTCGTCAAGCTCCTCGCTACCATGAAGGCCGACATCGTCGCAAAAATCCTCGGTGAAATGGCCAAAACCAAAGACCCAAACGCTCCTGCGGACTCCAAAACCACACTTGCCAACCGCGCTGCCACCATCAGCGACCAACTCCGCCTCTTCAAGAACGAGACCACCCAAGCCGCACGATGACCTCCCCGCTTCCAACGCAACAAACGAAGCCCAGCTCGCTCGAAGCCCGTAATCTGCACGGGGCTGGACTTTTGCAGTTTGCGGCCGTTCCAAATGGCGCGGAGCCCAATTCTTTTGAAAGCTTTATTCAAAAAAACGATCCTAAGGACCAGCAGGAAAAAGAATTGGAGGAAGCTGAAGCCGCCAAAAAACGCAAGCGTGCTGCGGACGCGGCGTTAGTTGCCGCGGCTCCTCAAACACTAGCTCAATCCGATCTATTAGAAATAGCCGCCCCCTCCCTCGAGGGAAGCCTATCAAAGCAAACTCCCCAAGATACACTGGATACTTCCGCGCAGGGCGAGGTTGGTCGGCCCAATAACTCGGATGCGGAGACTCCAGACACCTCGACTCAGAGCCTAAAGAAAAAAGAGTCTCAAAAAGAGGTCGTCGAGGAAATCGACTCGCAAATTGCCGAGGAAAAAACTGAAGCGGACACCACTTATTCCAGCATTCTCGACACCGCCAAAAAAAATGCCGATGGCATGGAAAATGCTGCGACTGAGGATGAGATGATCTCGCTCGCTCCATTCGATGAAATGCAAGGTTCCGCGAACCCTAACACGGTTCGTGATACCGCCATCACTTCGGTGAGCCGATTGGCTTCTGTTGCTTCAATAGATCGTACGGCTGTGACGCCTATCTCTGGTTCCAATCCAGAATCGGAAAACAACTTTTCTCAACTCGCTTCCGGTAATCCCTCGGCGTTTATACCGGTCGACGCCCGCTCCAACTCCGCAAGCCCGACCGCAAAGGCCGCGGCGCTTTTCAAAGCCCTGCCCCCAGAACTTGAAAAATTCAAGCAATCGGGACAATCCCAACTTCAACTCGATCTCCCTGTGGGCGAAAACGAATCCGTACGCATTCGCCTCAACCTTCGCGCAGGAGAAATCCGCTCGACCTTCATTACGGAATCTTCCGAACTCCGAGAAGCCCTTCAAAAAGCTTGGCCGGAGTTTACTGCCACACATCGAACGCAGAATATCCAATTCGGCGAGTCCAATTTCCAAGATGGTCTCTCCCGCCAAAACGATACCGCCTTTCAACAACAAAATCGACGCCCATATCAATCGGAGTCCGATCTGAGCACTCTTACGACAAGAACCCCCTCCGCAAACCCCAAACAAACTGCCGGCGTTCAACAAGCCCCCTCTGTTACCATTCGTGAGGGTAAACTGAACCTCTGGGCTTAAATTTTTAAAATGGACATCTCATCTGTAAAAGCCTCCGCTTCAGCAACTCCTGCCAAAGACCCAATTACAGGCCTGGCGATGCAAAGTAATGCTGGAAAACAAATGCTCGGTTCTGATGATTTTATGAAGCTGCTGACGACCCAGCTCACTTCCCAAGATCCGATGAACCCTATGAAGGACACGGAGTTCATATCGCAGATGGCCAACTTCACTTCGCTAGAGCAGATGCGGACGCTTTCGAAGTCCTTCGAAACGTTCACTAGCGATCAAAAACTTGCCTCAGCTCCTTCTTATCTCGGTCGCCAAGTCACTATCACTGATGCTACTGGCGACGTAACAGGCATCGTAGAGGCTATAAAGCTCAAAGACGGCAAACCCGCCATCGTTATCAATGGCAAAACCTACGAGACCAAGCTCATCACCGGTATAGCCACACCTCCTCCGGCAACTCCCATAGCAAGCACAGCGGCCCCAACGCCCGCTGCAACCGCTACCACTGAGTCGTAACCTCCACACAATAAATTCTTATGGCACTCCTTAACTCTTTCAACAGCGGTATCTCTGCGGTCAAAACTTTCAGCAAAAGCCTTGAAGTCATTGGTGATAACATCGCCAATGTGAATTCTACCGGCTTTAAAGAATCTCGTGTAACGAACCAAGATAACTTCAGCGAGACTTTAAAATACTCCTCAGCTGGAACTGGGGGAGGTGCAGGAGGCGCCGGTGGGGGAGCATCTGGAACCAATGCCATGCAGGTCGGCTCAGGAACATCAGTTGCCAGCATCTCCCAGCAATTTACTCAAGGGGCTCTAACCACTACCGGTGGACCTGCCGACTTAGGAATCTCTGGCAAAGGGTTTTTCAAGGTCCAAAATTCAGTGACGAGTGAATTTTTTTACACTCGGGCTGGTGATTTTAGATTAGACGATACGGGGAATCTTTTAACAAATCAGGGATTTAATGTTTCTGATGTTAATGGAAAAGCCATCAAGATTCCGCCTTCGCAGGGAACAGGAACAGCAAAAACAAATCTACAATCCTTCCAAATTTCAAAAGACGGTACAATAAGCGCTTATTACTCGGATGGGAAAATTTTTAAAAGCTCCGATGCTACAGGAACTAATCTTAATCCACTCACTAGCGCCTCAATCGGGCTTACAACCTTTGCGAATCCAAATGCACTGATGCGAACGGGCGATAACCTACTGTCAAATGGCGCGCTAACTACCGGGGCAGATGGAGGACCAGCTGGCGCAACTGCGGCTACCACTCCTATTCAAAATTCCACCTATGGCGACATGATCCAAGGCACATTGGAACTTTCAAATGTGGACTTGACCCAACAGTTTTCCGACCTCATTGTTGCCCAACGTGCCTTCCAAGCGGGGTCGCGCGTGATCACCGTCTCTGATTCGGTGATGGAGGAGATTGTGAATCTCAAGCGCTAACCATCTAGCTCTCTAATTTTAAAAAACAAAACAAACAATATGCCAGCCAACGAAGCCGATACAGCCACTCCAAACTATGCCGCTCCAAAAAAATCCGGCAATTCCATAATGCCGATCATAGCCGTCATAATTCTTGTTCCGGCTTTGGTTTACGGAGTCATGGATTTCGTCATCCTTCCCAAGCTCAAAGCTGCTGCGGGTACGGCCAAGCATGCAGATGATCATGGCGCAAAGACTGCGAAAACAGTATCCGCCCTAGGCGAGCACAATGCTGATTTTGGAGCCCTTGTCGTGAATCTTTCTGGATCAGGAAGCTCGCGATATCTGCGCACGAGCTTTAAAGTTGCAAGTGCGGATGCCAGCATCGGCAATATCATGAAAGAAAATGAATCTCCCCTGCGCGATGCAGCCATTACGATTCTTTCTTCCCAGCCAGCCTCAGCACTCGATAACCCTAGCGGACGCGAAGCTGTTCGCAAGCAACTCATCGCCAAGTTCAACAGTCTTCTCGGTGCTGAAGTGATCGATCAAATTTATTTCTCCGAATTCGTTATTCAATAATGGTGCGCCCCATAGCGCCCAATCACTTTCAAACTCGAAATGGCAGGACCACTCAAACAATCTGATATAGACCGGCTTGTCGCTGAAGCTGCGGAATCCTCAGCGCCTTCAGTGTACCGCTTCGATGGGTCTCGCTTCCCGAGCGCAGCCCAAGTACAGCCCAAGGCGTTCGATTTCCGCACCCCCATCCATATGGCGGAAGCAGAGATACGTCGTATCCGGACAATCCACGCAGGCTTTATTTCGACTATTTCCGCGCGTTTTTCGTCGCTGCTTCGCGCCGACATGAGCCTAAAGCTTTCAAAACTCAGCACGATGCCCTATGCGAAGTTTGCTGAGTCAATGAAAAACCCGACTCACATCTCTCTCTTCAAAGTTGATCAACTTCCTGGAATAGGAATTCTAGAAATCCATCCCCGATTGGCCATCAGCATGACAAACCGCATGCTCGGAGGTCGCGGTAGCACTTCGGATGAAGATCGCTACCTCACTGAAATCGAAATTGCTCTTCTGGAAGAAATTGTCGATATTATTGTCAATGAGTGGTCGCGCCAGTGGAAAGACGAACGTCAGTACACTGGGCGTCAAATTGGCCACGAAAACAATCCTCGCTTCCTTCAAGCTTGTTCGAATGATGCAGTCATGCTCGTCCTCACAATAGAGGCACTCGCCAGCGATAGCGTGGAACTCATCCAAATCGCCGTACCCTATAACATGTTGGAACCGATCGTTAAGAATATGCACAGCCGCCGCTCACGCGACCTGCAGATTCAGCCCGATATCAAGCCCCAGCAATGGCGTAGTTCTTACAACCAAATCTCCGTTCCTCTCATTGCTGACTGGGAAGTCCCCGGTGCCAACGTGAGCGATGTTCTTCGCCTTCGTGTCGGGGATATCTTGGAAATGCCAAAAACCACTCTCAATAATACCCGTATCCGCGTCGCTAACGCTCCGCGCTTCAGCGCACAAGCAGGCTGCGAGAACGGCCATGTCGCCATCCAGATCACTTCTGAAATTCAACCCGCCCAAAAACAATGAGCACTATCAACGAAGCTAAAAACCTTTCTGTCATCCTCGACGTTAAAGTCGATCTCACCGTCCGCATCGGCTCCTGCATGCTGCCTATGAGAGATGTTGTGGAGCTTGGCGAAGGCGCGGTGCTTCAACTCGACCAACTCGCTAGTGAGCCCGTCGGGCTTTATGTGAACGACAAGCTCATCGCCCGCGGGGAAGTCGTTGTGGTTGATGAAAATTTCGGGATTAAAATCACTCAGATCGTCGGAGACGTGGCATGAGGAGCCCTGCGTGGAGGCTTGCCACCTTGGCGATCCTCGCGTGTCTTCATACCTTATCGCCAGAAGTTTACGCGGAGACAACCAATTCGTTGGCGCCTGAAAGCGGCTCATCTCTCGCGGCAGATTCGCCCCGCGCCGATGCCTCAGCCAACGAAAAGCCTCAAAAATCTCTAACTTCAGGTTCCACACCAAGCCCCACGCCGCCTACAACACAAACGTCTATCGTCCCTGCTCCTCCCGGAATGGATGAATTCAGTCGCCTTCTCGGCTACATCACTCTCTTGGCAGCGCTCGCAGGCGCCGTGGTTTATCTTGTAAAGTTTGGTATTCCACTGCACCGCAACCGCTCCAAAGAGGAACGCAAACTCAATGTTTTGGAAATGCGCCCCCTCGGCAACAGACAATTTCTTGTCGTCATAGGCTACGAGGACACCCGTATGCTACTTGGAGTCACCCCAGGAAAAATAGATTACCTTTGTCCCCTGGATTCACCCACCGGAGCCAACCGTGATTTTAGTTCGCTGGTTGACGATGCGGAAAAAAAAGGAACCACACTGTGAAATTCTTTCGCTTAACCAAATTCGCTTGTTTGCTCGCTTGCTTCTTTGGCGTACTTGCCACACCTGCCAGTGCGCAAACGCCCGGGGCGACCCCCTTTCCGCCACTCATCACCTCGCCAGCAGCCCCCGCCCCCCCACGAGCACCCACAGCGCCTACCGCCCCTCAACCACCAGCCATCTCTTCGCCTGGGAAACCTTTTGTAAACCTCCAGGTCGGCAACGGAACTGACCGCGAAAATCTCAGCACGGCCATCCAAATCGTGATCGTGATGACGCTGCTTATGCTGGCGCCTTCGCTCATCCTGCTGATGACCAGCTTCACCCGCATCGTGATCGTGCTCGGCTTCGTCCGCACCGCTCTCGGCGTCCCCAGCGCACCAGCGAACCAGCTCCTCATTGGAATCTCGATGTTTCTCACGTTCTTCATTATGGCTCCGGTCTGGCAACAAATCCAAGATCAAGCCATCAATCCCTACATGAACGAGCAGATCAACTCAAACGAAGCCATGGACCGGGCCGTTGAGCCAATCCGGAATTTCATGCTCCGCCAAACCCGCCCAGGTGAAGTCGATTTCTTCCTCGACCTCGCCGGTATGGGGCGTACCGATATCAAAGACCTCCCTATGCGCGTCGTGCTTCCGGCTTTTGTCATCAGCGAACTCCGCACTGCATTTCAGATGGGATTCCTGATCTTTATCCCGTTTCTCGTCATTGACTTCCTTGTGGGATCCACGCTTATGTCAATGGGAATGATGATGATGCCTCCCACCATGGTAGCGCTCCCGCTCAAACTCCTACTATTCGTCCTTGTCGATGGATGGCAACTCGTCGTTCGCTCACTTGTGCAAAGTTTCGCCTCATGAATCAGGAAACCGCCATCGAAATGCTCCGCTCACTGATCACGGTGTCGCTTCTTGTGATCACGCCCATCATTCTTACTGCGGTGATCGTGGGCGTCATCATCAGCCTTCTACAAGCGGTTACGAGCATCCAGGAACCAACGCTAAGCTTTGCACCAAAACTCTTCGCTGTGGGCGCTATGATCATTATCGGAGCGCCTTGGATGCTTCGCCAGCTCATGCAGTTCACCGTGTTTTTCATCAATAAAATCCCGGAAATGACGAGATGATCACGATTCACGTTGAGGACATCTACCCAGGATTACTCATTTTTCTGCGCGCCACTGGGCTTTTCCTCATTATGCCGGTTTTTTCGGGTAGCATGATTCCTGCGCCCGTGAGAATTGCTTTGTCGGCAATACTTGCCTATCTCCTTGCCCCAATTTTTGGTAATTTTGGTGGAGTGCCTGAGCATTGGTTCATCGTGGTGCTGGAAGTCATCCACGAAGTACTCACCGGTCTCCTCATGGGATTTGCGGTGCGATTCCTGCTCTACTCCCTGGAAATGGCAGGTGAAATCATAGCTGTGCAAATCGGACTCTCCTTGAGTTCCAACATTGACCCGATGACGCGAAATCAGGCGACCCCCCCCAACACGATGCTGCTTTCCCTTGGTACCGTGCTGTTTCTCGTGACTGGTGCCTATCAATTCTGCCTAGTCGCTTTTGCTCGAAGCCTTGAGATTTTCCCTCCGAGCGCTATTTTTGCCCCACAGTCTATCAACACCGTTATCGACTCCAGCGGCAGGATTTTTCTGCTTGCGGTGCAAATCTCAGCACCGCTTCTCGCGATCAGCTTTCTGGTGAACATGGCCTTCTCGGTCCTCGGTCGTGCCTCGCCAAGTTTGAATGTTTTTATGCTCAGTTTCCCTGTTCAAATTCTCGCCGGTCTGACTGTTTTTTCTATGACGCTCGGGCTGACGATCCAATATATCCTCCGCGACATGCAACACCTCCCCGAATCCATGCTCCAATTTCTAAAGTAATCTCAACATGGCTGAGGAAAACGACAACGCAACAGAGAAACCGACAGAAAAAAAACTGTCGGAAGCCCAAGCCAAAGGCCAATTCGCTCAAGCACCTGAAATTCAGGTTGTTTTTGGGCTGGTTGCAGCCTACTTTGTGTTCCTTTTTACACTGGATAGCCAATCCCGCTATTTAACCGAAATGGTTGCAAGTATCCTCGGCAATTTAGAAAAATATCAGATTATCAGCGATTTTATACCTCATTGGATAGCCATGGCTTCGCTTACCATGTTCGGTCTCTTGGCCCCTATGTTCCTAGCCACCAGCATTGCCAGTATCTTGGCCGGTGGACTCCAGACCCACTTTAAAGCCACCCCCGAAGTCGTGGGATTAAAATTTGAGAAGCTCAACCCGGTCACAGGCTTCCAGCGCGTGTTTAGCAAGCAAGGGCTTGTGAAGCTGGTTGTGGACTTTGGCAAGTGTCTGATCGTAGGAACCCTCATCTATGGGAGTGTGAAACAAATTCTCGCCGATCCCATTTTCTTTACCCCAGTTCCCGTTTTGCGATTGGGAAGCTTCATCTACGACTCAACGCTCGCCCTGTTTTTTCGCCTTGCCCTCGCCATGGGAGGTCTTGCCTTGTTGCATTACATTTTCCAACTCAAAAAAACCGAGAAGGATCTCATGATGACAAAGCAAGAGGTGAAAGATGAGCAGCGCCAAGCAATGGGCGATCCCAATGTGAAAATCGCCCAACGCGCGATGGCACGCCGCCTCATGCAAAAGCAGATGCTAGCCGACGTCCCCAATGCCGACGTCATCGTCACTAATCCAACTCATTACGCGGTGGCCTTGAAATACGAGCGCGGTGTTGATGCAGCACCTCTTGTCCTTGCCAAAGGCCAAAACATTTTTGCCCAGCGTATCAAAGCCATCGGATCGAAGCACGAGGTCCCAACCGTCGAAAACAAACCAGTGGCCCGCGCACTTTACAAATTCGGACAAGTCGGGAAGCCAATTCCAGCACAACTTTATCAGGCAATTGCCGAGATTCTTGGCTATGTTTACCGCACCCACCGCTACTACTTTTACCAACTTAAATCCCGCCGCCTGAAATCCTGATCCGCCCGCCACATGGCCACCGCAAACGCACAAACCTCACGATTCAAATGGAGCGATCTGCTGAAACAGACAGATCTCATTTTTACCCTTGGACTCTTCGGTATCATTCTTCTACTGGTCGTGCCAATCCCAACATGGGCGCTCGATTTCTTTCTCTCGATCAATATCGGAATCTCCTTGTTGATCCTCCTCGTGATCATCTACGTGAAGGATCCTCCTGAGTTCTCAGCCTTTCCTACCATTCTTCTCGCCGTTACCCTTCTGCGGCTTGCGCTGAATATCGCCTCGACCCGACTTATCCTTCTGGATGGCTTCGCCGGAAACGTCATCGAAGCCTTCGGACACGTCCTTATTCAAGGAAACTACATCGTCGGCGCTGTCGTCTTTATTATTCTTGTCATCATCAATTTCGTCGTCATTACCAAAGGCGCGGGCCGCATCGCCGAAGTCGCTGCCCGCTTCACCCTCGATGCCATGCCCGGCAAGCAAATGGCCATCGATGCGGAACTTAATGCCGGCATCATCGACGAGCTCACGGCCACGTCCCGGCGACTCAAAGTTCAAAAAGAAGCCGACTTCTACGGCGCCATGGACGGCGCGAGCAAATTCGTGCGCGGCGATGCCGTGGCCGGTATTCTCATCACCTTCATTAACGTCATCGGCGGCTTCGGCATCGGCATGCTGCAAAAAGGCCTGCCGATCGACCAAGCCATCCAAAAATACACCCTCCTCTCTATCGGTGATGGCCTCGTCTCTCAAGTCCCAGCCCTTGTGATCTCCGTCGCGGCCGGTTTGCTCGTGACCCGTGCCCAAGGGGAGAATAGCCTCGGTTCTCAAATCGGAAAACAACTCGGCGCCTACCCGCGCGCTGTAGGCATTGCCTCGGGCCTCATCGCCGCTCTCGCCTTCGCCCCAGGCATGCCAGCCGCTCCCTTTCTCATCCTCGGCGCCATCACCGGCTTCACGGCCTACATGCTCAAAAAACAAGCCCAAGCACCTCTTGCTGCCGGGGCCAAAGGAAGCGCGCTCGCTCTTCCTCCGCCCGGAGGAGCAAACGCCAGCTCAGGGGGACGCCCAAGCTCCCCGGGTGCAGCCAACGCCTCATCCCAAGCCGGCCCCGAAGACCTCCACAAACTCATCGAAGCGGAGGTTCTCTCCATCGAAGTCGGCTACGGTCTCCTGCGCCTCGCCGATAAAACTCAAGGTGGCGACCTTCTCGACCGCATCACTGGCGTCCGCAAAGGCTTCGCCCGCGATAACGGCATGGTCATCCCGCCGATCGCCATACGCGATAGCCTGGAACTCGAACCCAACGAATACAACTTCCTCCTTCGAGGCAAATCCTTTGCTCGAGCCTCCGTCATTCCGAATCGCTGGCTAGCCATGAACGTCTCGGGCAGCATGATCACTCTCAAGGGCGTTCCCACACGCGAGCCGGTCTTCGGCATCGAAGCCGTCTGGATCGCGGAAGAAGAAAAACGCACTGCAGAAATCAATGGGTATAGCGTCGTGGACGCGACCTCGGTCATGATCACCCACCTCGCAGAAACTCTCAAACAAGTCTCCCACCTCATCCTGACCCGTCAAGAAGTCCAATCCCTCATCGATCGCGTCAAGGAATCCAACCCCGCCCTCATCGCAGAACTCCTTCCAGATCTCGTCAATCTGGGAGTCATCCAGCGCGTGCTCCAAAATCTGCTCCGAGAAGGCGTGCCGATTAAAAATCTTCCTCTCATACTGGAAACGCTCGCCGACTACGCTCCCGTTACAAAAAACCCAGATGAACTCTCCGAACAGGTCCGCCGCCGCCTCGGAACTTATTTCATCAGCCAATACGAGTCCGAACCTGGCCTCATCAAATGCATCACCATCGATCCGCGCCTCGAACAAAATTTGATGACCCGCATTCAGCGCTCCCATTTTGAAACCACTCTCGCCCTCGATCCAAACACCGCTCAATACCTGCTCCGAGAACTCACCATCCGATCCAACTCCATGGCCGAGCAAGGAATCTCCCCGATCACCATTCTCACAGCGGAACTCCGCCTCGCATTCAAACGCTTCTTCGAACCCTCCCTCCCAAAACTCATCGTCCTCTCCTACCAAGAGCTCCCGTCCCAGACTGAAATCCAAAACACCGGCATCATCGTTCCCCCTCCCGCCGAACGCATGCCAGCCGCCGCCTGATTCCCGTCGGCAGATTTTTCCACTTTCGAAGCCAATATGCAAAAAACAATGAGAAAAATCGCTTTTCCGTCTGTTTTTTCACAGTTGAGACCGTATTTGTTCTTTCTCTTTTTTTGGCGCAAAAATTGCTGTGATCTGAGCTGATCTCTCTCAAACCCATCGGCCCACATGCAATACTTCACGCTCATTGGAGGCTTCACCGGCTTCGTTCTTGCCTTTCTGGTGAGTCTTTTAGCGAACAAGAATCTTGAGGTATCGGTTTTCAATGCCACCATCGGCTGCATTCTTACCGCATTGCTTTTCAGGCTTTTCCGCTTCGCCATCGAGTACTGTGCGAAGCAAGTGGTTGCGGAAAAAGCCCGACTCCGCGAGCTCGAAAGGTCTTCCACTCCAGACGCCCCACCTCCAGATAACACTCCAGACGCCCCAGCCCAACCGGCCGCCTGACCATGCAGCAACTCGCCGAATCCATCATGACCGCTCCACGGCCCGACGCTAGAAAGTATTCGGCCGCATGGCGTGCCTATGGAGAAGCCTCACAGCCCAGCGAGGAGGAAATCCTCAAAACCCACATGCCGCTCGTCCGCTCCGTTGTGGACCGCATGCGAGCCAGTCTCCCCGCCCACCTTGATGTCGATGACCTCTACTCCGTCGGTCTGCTCGGTCTCATCCAAGCCCAACGTCGCTTCGATCCCACACACGGGGTAACCTTCGCAGCCTACGCCACCATGCGCGTCCGAGGGGCCGTGCTCGACGAACTCCGCCGCATGGACTGGATGTCCCGCACCCTTCGCATCAAGGCCAAGAAACTCACCGAGGTCATTTCTTCATTTGAACAAAAAGTCGGCCGACCCGCCACTGAAGCCGAAATCGCAGGCGAACTCGGTATCACCAGCGAAGAATACGCCCTTTTACTCGATGAGGTCCGCCCACTCAGTTACGTCGAACTCGATGCTCTCGTTGGCGATGACGAAGACTCCAACTTGCACGACGTGATCGCAGATGAGAACCAGCCAAACGCCCGCGATCTCGCCATGAAACAGGAGCTCATCAAGCTCGTCACCGACCGCCTTCAAAAACTTCCAGACATGCAGAAAAAAATTCTCGCCATGTATTATTTTGAAAATTTGCGCCTCGCAGAGATTGCCAAGGTTTTTGGCGTCACCGAATCCCGCGTCTGTCAAGTTCACACTCAAGCCGTCCTCAGTCTGAAATCCTATATCCGCAAGGCGATGGACCGCTAATTTTTCCGACTCTAATTAAAAACAAAAAACACACCAAACTCCCATGATTCTCATAATAGGTTATCTCATCGTACTCGGCTCCACACTCGGCGGCTTTATAATTGCCGGCGGTAAAGTGGGCCTCCTCTTCCCGATTTCCGAGTACATCATTATTATCGGTATCTCAATAGGCCTCATGGTGATCGCAAGTCCGGTTTCCTTGCTCAAAAATATCGTCAAGAAAATCAAAGTCGCTTTCCGAAACCAAGCCGTACCGACATCCGATTACACCGATCTCCTGAAACTCCTCTACGAATTGTTCAGCAAAGCACGGCGAGGCGGTCTCATCGCCATCGAAGACGACATCATGGCCCCAAAAGACAGTCCGATCCTTTCCAAATATCGATCGTTCATCAATGATCCTGAACGCTTGGAATTCCTGACCAACAGCTTGAAACCCGTGATCGACGGTCGCCTCAAGCCGGAGCAACTCGGCGGACTCCTCCATGGAGACTTCGAAGCCAAAGAGGAAGACGCCGTTCAACCCATCCATATCCTGAACCTCGTCGGGGATTCCCTGCCAGGTATTGGTATCATCGCTGCGGTCATGGGCATTATCAATACCATGGCCGCCATTGCCATGGGCCCTGAGAAGGTCGGTCAGAAAGTCGCTTCCGCCCTTGTCGGCACATTCTTGGGCGTTCTCGGAGCTTACGGCTTCGTCAACCCGCTCGCTGCTCGTATCAAACTCAACAACGTTTACGAACTTCAATACTACGCCGTCATCATGAAGGGCGTTCTCGGCTTCACCGGAGGTATGGCGCCAGTCATGGCCGTGGAGGCAGCCCGTCGCGCCATTGATCCAGCTTTTCAGCCCACATCAGAAGCCGTTGAGGAAATGGTGAAAAGTATCGGTACCTCCGCCAACTAATTTCCATGGCCAAGAAAAAACACGAACACCACGGCGGGGCGTGGAAAGTAGCCTACGCGGACTTTGTGACGTCCATGATGGCTCTCTTCCTCGTTCTCTGGATCGCCAATTACAGGCCGGAAATCCTGATTTATACTTCCCTCTACTTCAAGGATCCCACCAACAAAAACTGGCCGACCACATGGGGCGTCATGGCAAAAGAAATCATGGCCACTCGCAAGGATGCCACCCTAAACGACCAGACCCACACCGAGAACCAAGGCTTTCTCCGCGCCATCGCTCGGGATTTCAACCGCCTCCTCAACGTTAACGATGAGGAAAAAAAGCCGATTGATATCACGATCACAGACGATGGGCTCAAGATGCAGATTTACAACCGCTCAAAAAAACCCCTTTTCAAAGACAACACGATTGAGTTTACGGAATGGGGAAATTTCGTCTTCCAAAATCTTGCTTGGCTCATCCAACGCTACAACTTCCAGGTCTATCTTGAGGGTCACACCCCCAAGGGCCTCGATCTCGGTCCCAATAAAAACTACACCCCGTGGGAGCTCAGCTCCGACCGCGCCAATGCCGCCCGCCGACTCATGGAGTATTACGCCATGACCCCCGAAAAAATGAAACGCATCGCCGGATTTGGTGACTCCCAACCGCTTCCTAACATCCCATCCGATTCCGAAGATAACCAGCGCCTCACCGTCAGCCTCTCGCTTACCCAGTCCGCGCCCACACCGACTCCCTCACCAAGCTCCGGATCCACTCCGGAAACTCCCATGCCCACCGCCCGATGAAGGATTTTCTCCAAGGCCGTCCACTCGCAGCTGCCTCCTCCAGTCGCCGCTCCGAGACCTCCTCTTCGACAACGCTCCCACCGATTACGGCCGTCCACGTACACCCAGACAGCATCCAGATCGAAGAACAAATCCTACCCGAATCGATCTCCGCATCAGGAACAGCAGAGCCACAAGTGGAACTCATCCCCGATAGCACAGGTCGCATCGGTCATATCGTGATTACTTGTCAATGCGGGGAGATAATTACCCTGCAGTGCAACTACTGATTCGCTCCGCCCGGGATGCCCTGGCCGCTAGTCACTGAGATGAAAAAAAATCTCCTGCGAAAAAAAACTGCCGCGAGGGGACAGAGATTCTGGATATTCGTTTTTGGGGTTCTGGCAATCCTTCACATTGCTCCCCACCTCAGGGCCCAGAACATTACGACCACACGGGAACAAAGCCCCTCTGCTTTGCAGCAGAGTGCGGAAACAGCCATTCGCCTTGCCCGCGCCGCTCGCCAGCTACCAGACGCCGATCGCATGCGCACCATCCAAGCGGCACTTTCAATCGTCCTCCTTACCAAATTCGATCGCCTCCTTCCCAACCTTCCCCCTGCTTCTCTCGATCTCTTGGCCCAAGTTTTCTTATGCGAAAACCCGGATCACACCGAGCAGGAGTCCACCGCCGCGAAACTGCCACCGGCGGATATTCTTGTCTTTGACGGATCCCGGCTCGCAGGTGGCAACTTCCGCAATATCGACGCCCTCATCGGTGCAGGAGGCAGGCCTATCGCTCTGGATCGCGATCTTCCATCATGGATCGTTCCGCTCGAACCCGCGCGTGCACAGGCCTTAGAGTCCCAACGAGGCCTCGGAATGACGGCGCAAAAATTCGAGGAGCTTCAAACCCTTTTCAACCGCATCCATGTCGCCGAAGTGGGCCAACATCTCGTTACCGATGGGATTTTCTTGCGCCCTTATGCAGGACGGATGGACGACGTCTATCACAACCTTGTTCAGAAAGGGGGTCGAAACGGACAACTCGATTATTATGCCCTTCTAGACAGCCTCCCCCCGCGCCAGTACAGCCCGATCGCAGGTACCGCGGCTCGCAAATTCGTCCCCCCCCTTCGAATGAACCTAAGCAATGTCCTTTCCGGCGGCAGCCTTCAAGCGATCCAAGATTTCAAAGCTGATCATCCCAGCGCCAATGTGCTAAACCCATTCAAGGGATTTGCCGTGCGGGTGCTGCCCTACCTTCCCGAGCTTCTCAGAAAAACCTCTCCCGGCTCGGAACTCCGAATCTCGGGCGACATCATGCGGCGTGCCATCAGCGATCCCCGCCGATACTCGCCTGACAAAGCTCCGCCCCTATTTCTCGATCCCAGCCGGTTTCTCGGACAATGGCACGACCCTCGCTTTATTCGCGTCAGCAGAAATAAAAAAAACGCAAACGCGGCCCTCTTTGCTGAAATCCAAAAAGTTGATTTTGAGACGCCTCTGCCCGAAATGTCTTTCGATCCTCCAGGCAATGAGCTTCTTGCCAAGCCGCTAACCCGATCCTCCCAACCCGAAACCAACGAACTCCTCCATGATCTCGGTCTGCCCCCGCAGGCGACTTCGAACACTTATGAGCCGGCTGACGCGCCCGAGCCCGTTCTCCCGCCCAGCCGAGCCCAAGAATCTGAGATCGCTTCCTCATCAGTGCCTCTCCTCACGAAACCAGCGCCTCCCATTCTCGACTTGGAACCCTTGGAAACACCTCCTTCCTTCGATTTCGTTCAAGCACAGACTCCCGAACCTCCTGCAAAAGAAATTTCCGCCATCACCGAACCCGCGATGATTCCCGCTCCGGTGGATTCGCAGGAACGGCCCGAAACCGTTCCCACTGCCACTCCAGCGCCACAGCCGATTAAACCCTCCGCAATCGCTCTCATTCCTGCGCCAGAGGCTTCCAAGCCCTCACAAACTCCCGCACCTGAACCCGAAAAAACCAGCGAAAAAGAGCCTCAAGTCGCAAAAGCCATCCCCGTCAACACCCCTAAAGAATCCATCGAGCACGTGCCAGATACTTCGATGAACGCCTATCAAGTCGCTGTCCTGACCCCGACCGCAAACGAGTCCATCCAATACCTTAAAAAAATTGCCGCCAGCGACGTGGCCCTCTCGGATAACATCGCCACCGTCCGACGGGCGGACTGCATCATCCGCTGGCTGGGCGACGCCGCAAAACCCTTTGAGACCGTCCTCTTGCGAACCCCTGACAGCGCCGAAGCCAAAGCTATCGAACCACTCATCTCCCAAGCCCGTGACGAGGTCGTAGCTCTTCTTTCACAACGCGACACCCTCCAATCAGCTCGACTTCAAGAGCTCGGCAGCCGCCAAGCCGCCAGAGACGTCTTGGAAAAGGAAATCCAAACAACTCGCCGAACGGAGCTGAATCGCCGCACAGGAACAGGCGCTTAAAAAGCTAGGACGGACGAGCTTTCGGGAGCGAAACTCTGGGGGCTTGAACCATGATCTTTTGCGTAAGCTCAGCCGATTTGTCGCTATCAGATTTTTGACTTCGTGCGATATAGTCATCAAAGACAGCCACAGCCTGAGGACGTTCCATAGGCTTTTCCCCAGCACCCAACTCCAGACGGATGTTGTAATCACGAAAATCCACGCGAACTTTACTCCGAGTCAGAAGCTGAATCACCACGCCCAAGACATGAAAATTGGATTGGCCAAGCCTAAGCAAAAAATCATTCAAAAATATCTCTAATGAAAGGCTGCGCGTTTCAGAAGATTGTAGAACACCTTCCTCCACCATATTACGCGTCTCGACGATAGCAATTTGATCGGCTGTCTTCAAAAGTGGAACTTTCATCTACACGATAAATAGCAGCTTACTTGCGCCATTCAATTTCATTTTTACCGCAAACGAGACATTCACCATCCTCGCTCCTCCAAGCTGTCAAGAAACAGCGAGTAAGGGTCATGGCGGAGCAAGGTATTAGGAGCTTTAGTCTGGTCCTGAATCAAACTTTTCGGAGCGTCCAGCTGTGTAACCTCGAACCAATTCAAGTAATCAGCGATCTGCTTGGAACGTTGAACAAGCAACTGGCGGATTTTTTCTAGGTCTGCGATTTGAGCCGAAACAGAAGCCTTCGGCTTGCGGGAAAGAAGTGTGAAAATGTTTCGATACTCCTCCAAAATCGGCTGAAAAAGCGGATGCGCTCGAAATTCCAAATGAAAAAACTGCACGGCACATTCCCTCAGACGATAAGCTCCTCCATTCGAGCGGGCGGCTTCTGCAATCTTTTCTGGCCCACCAACCGATTTCAAAATATCAGCAAGCTCTCGATCACTCTGCTCAACGCTGAGAGACGCCCGCCGCGGCGGCATCGAGCTACTTGCAATATCCAATGTCCAGCGCTTTAGAAAATCTGCTCGACTGCCCAGGGAGGGAAAGGCGCCGAGCAGCGGATCCAATTCGTCTTTCGAAAAACCAGGATTCGTGAGCAGGGTCGCAAAAGCTTTTTTGAAACCATCCGCCATTTTTAAAATGCGGAGCAGGGAAACAGCTTGGGCCCGGTAAAGAACGATCGAAGTCGCATCAAGAATTTGAGGCTTCTGCTTAAAAAACACGGCCAAATCCGGTGGCCGTCTGCTCTGGATCAAAGCCGAGTACAAACCATCCGGCATCCCCTCCCTTGATCGGCGCAACTCCTCCGCAAGCGCCTCGATAAACCAACCAGGAGGCTCATCATAAGCACTGCCGGCGCGGGGCGGCCGGTCGCCGTGCATGGCATGAAGCGCCAGTGCGGCGAAGACCCCGGCATCAAATGCTCCACTGCCAATCGCGGCCTCGTCGTAGAGATCGACTTGCACCTTCATTCCCACCTCCGTTTCAAAAATCAATGGCACGACCGATCTGCCCCCCCTCGGAATCGCCGATCGGGTTTTATCATTCAGAATAATTGGTGCGTCTCCACTGGCTTTGGTGGTATAAATTTTTCCCCACTCGAGGAGAGCTGCTCCCGCAGCATGAAGCATTTTATTTCGAATTCCCCGATCGTGGGAAAAGGCAACAAACACGCCACTCCGGCTCGATTCTTCACCTGCAATCCGAGGCTCGGCGGCACCAGCCAAAAAAAGGCCACTTAAAAAAATGCAAGCCCCCAGCCAAGCCAGAGCAAATTTCAGGATTCGCCTTTTCCAGGCCATCGAACGAGGAGGCTTTTTGGGGTAACCGAAGCCGAACTGGCCGAATCCAAAATATCCAGAATCTCAGCGAGCGAATTGAAAGACGGAAGCCAAAGTCCAAGCAAAAACGGGGTGAGTTGTTCCGGTATGGATAACCTTCCAATGCTGGCCCCAGTGAAGCGAACTTTCAGCTCGCCACCCTCCGAATAAGGCACGAGGTTGAGCGAAAAATAGAGCGGATGCCCATCAAATGATTGTTCGACCACAAAGTCCATGCGCCCCTCTTTCAATTCCACAAAGCAACGCCTGTATTTGATCTGGATTCCGAATGGGACGTTCAGAGGCGCGGGTTGCACATTTTCAAACAGGAAGAAATTGATAGATTCCTCGCTGGCCATCCAAGCACCGCCAGGCGTTGCAGAAGACTTTTTGAAAAAAGCCAGTATCGTGTCAGAGCCCGGCTGCTTCGTTTCCGCGGGCGGCCGGATGCCATCCGGGGCCTGCCACGCCAGCTGAGCCCCCCAAATAAAAGCCGCAACGATCGCCAAAAAAATAAGGTTTGAAAGCACTCGAAGAACTCGCCTTGGCGCATTGGGTGCCCTTCTCGGAATCGGCATTTTTTTGAAACTCGGAGCGGCTACTGGCGGAGTTAAGACAGCGATAGAGGACTTCGGTAGCGCAGCAGCAGAGCCAGGTTGTGGAGCCGGGAGGCGGTCTCCACACTCCGTGCAGATCACGCGTGAGTCATCGTTTTCTGTCCGGCAAGCCTCGCAAATTTTCATGTTTTTGGTGGTGAAGCAGGTGCAGCTGCGGGTGCTGCAGGCTTAGACTCAGTCTTGGTCGCAGCACCTGAATCCCCGCTGTCTTTTTTTGCTGCTTGTTTATAACCTTCACTACGATAGTCTGTAATGTAGAATCCGGAACCTTTAAAAATCAGTCCCGCTCCGGTTCCCAGCAACCGCCGCACTTTGCCTTGGCCCCAAGGTTCCATCGGACACGAGGATTCCGGACACGTCTCAAAGACTTTGTCTTTCATGGACTGAAAAACTTCAAAGGTCTTTCCACACTTCTCACATTCGTAATCGTAATTCGGCATACTCCTAGAAACTACCAATTCCTCGAAGTCCCTGCAATAGGCACTGTATTCATCGCTCCAACGTCTTCACCTGATTTTTTCTGCGCCGCTGAGCATCGGCAAGGAATTCAGCTTGCGCGTCAAACGGGGCCTCGCCTTCAGGGCACTCACGAAATCGATATGTGCCATCGGGCTGCATGACCTGCGCCTTCACATTGTCTCGCCAGAACCAGTCCAGAATCTCCTGCAGGTGACGCACCATTCCAGGCGCAGTGACAGGGAAGACGGTTTCCACACGGCGAAAAAGATTTCTCGGCATCCAATCCGAACTGCCAAGCAGGATGCGGTTCTCGCCCCCATTCACAAAACGGAAAATCCGGCTGTGCTCAAGAAAGCGCCCTACAAGACTGCGAACTTCGATGTTCTCACTCACTCCAGGAATGCCGACCTTGATGGCACACATGCCGCGTACAAGAAGACGAATGGGAACGCCCGCCGCCGAAGCGCGATAGAGCGCTTCGATGATGCCCTCCTCCACAAGTGAGTTGACCTTCGCGTAAATGCCGCACGGTCTGCCCGCCCACGCATGGCCAATCTCGTTATCAATAAGTTCCTGGAAGCCCTCGTAAAGTGACCAAGGTGCCACCAGCAGTTCCTTCATGGGTGGAAAACGTGACACACCGGTCAGACAGTTGAATGCCTCCGCAAGCTCGCTGGTAAGCTCTTCTCGGCAGGTCAGCAAACTCAGATCCGTATAAATTTTTGCCGTCGAGGGGTGGTAGTTCCCGGTTCCCATGTGAGCGTAGCGCCGAATGCGCTCACCCTCGCTGCGAATAATCAACATCGCTTTGGCATGAGTCTTGAGTCCGGTCACCCCATAGACAACGTCCACGCCGGCCTCCCGCATCATTCGGGCCCACTGGATATTTGCCGCCTCGTCAAATCGCGCCTTCAACTCGATGACGGCCGTAACCTGCTTTCCATTCCTCGCCGCAGTAATCAGAGCCTGCACAATCGGAGAATCCGAACTCGTACGGTAAAGCGTCTGTTTGATTGCGAGCACTTGCGGATCCTCTGCCGCTTGCGCGAGAAAATCGACGACCGTCTGAAAGCTATCATACGGATGATGCAGCAGGATATCGCCCTTGCGGATGTGAAAAAATAGGTCCGCCTCGGTGTCAAGCGAGACCACCGAGCAAGGAGTGAATCGCTTGTGCCGCAAATCGGGACGGTCCAACTGCAATGCCAGAGGCATGAGGCGGGAGAAATTCAGCGGTCCGTTAATTCGAAAAACGTCTTCCTCCTCAAGATTGAAGATATCGAGCAAGCGACTCAGCACATGGTCGGGACAATCATCCTTCACTTCCAGTCGCACAGCTGCCCCGCGCTTCACCTTGCGCAATTCCTCCTCGATGGCGTGGAGAAGATTGCTGGCCTCCTCTTCGTCCACATACAGATTGCTGTTGCGGGTTACACGGAAGAGGTGAGCTCCCTTCACATTGACCCCGCGAAAGAGGGACTGCACATGCGCTTGGATGATATTTCCAAGAAAAACATAGTCATCACCATCCGACTTTGATGAAAAAGGAACCAAGCGCGGCAAGATTCGTGGAGCCTGCACCACAGCAATGTCGGTGCTCAAATCCTCGCCTTCCAACTCCACGATCACATTCAGACTCTTGTTCAAAAGCTGCGGAAAAGGATGAGCTGGATCGACTGCAAGAGGAGTTAAGACGGGGTAAATTGTCTCAGAGAAAAATTTTTCAAAATACGCGCGCTCCGACTCCGGAACCTCGGGGTAGTTGTGAAAGCGGATTCTCTGCGCTTGGAGAGCTGGAGAGATATGCTCGCGCCAACAGCGATATTGGTCATCGACCATTCTTCTCGCCCGCACGCTCACCTTCGCAAGGGTCTCGGCTGCCGAAAGGCCGTCTGGTCCCGTATCCGTTGAACCTGTCTGTTGCTGCTGCTTCAGACCTGCGACACGGACCTCGAAAAATTCATCAAGATTCGAGCTCACGATGCAAAGAAACTTCAGACGCTCGAGAAGCGGATTTGATTCGTCAAATGCCTGGTCGAGCACCCGCTGGTTGAATTCGAGCCAGCTCAGTTCACGATTGATGAAATTGTTTTTATTCGAGAAATCCGTAGCCATATGGAAGCCGCAACATCTGCGATAAGGTGGCTCCGTCGTACCCCCGAGAGCCACATCATTTCTAAACGCAAGCCAGAGCATTCGCAAGAATCCTGTCACCTCAGCACGCAGGCGGTTTGACGCCGTCGCCGACACTCCTTATGGTCGGAGACATGAAAGGTAATGGCAGAAGGGTGTTGCTCGGAATGAGCGGAGGAGTGGACTCAAGCGTTGCAGCGTCGCTTTTGTTGCGTGACGGCTGGGACGTGATCGGCGTGACAATGAAAGTCTGGCCGCAGGACTGCATCTCACGCGCCGAGGACAAGTGCTGCGGACCCTCAGCCATCGCGGATGCGCGCGGGGTCGCCCACAAGCTTGGAATTCCTCACTACGTCGTCGATGAGGCTGATAATTTTGAAAAAATCGTCATCGATTACTTCGCCAGTGAATACAAAAAGGGACGGACTCCCAACCCGTGTGTGATGTGCAACGAGCACCTCAAATTCGGTAATCTCCGCACGAAGGCCCGCTTGCTCGGGGCAGACTTCATAGCCACAGGCCACTACGCAATCATCGAACACCAAGAAAACCATGCCGTTCTCCGCAAAGGCCGTGATGCCCGCAAGGACCAGTCGTACTTTCTTTTTAGCCTTGGCCAAGATCAACTCCAGCACGCACTCACTCCACTCGGTGGGATGGAAAAATCTGAAATCCGCGAGATCGCTCGGGAACTTGGTCTGAAAGTCGCCGACAAGGTGGATAGTCAGGAAATCTGCTTTGTGCCAGGCAATGACTACAAAGCATTTCTCCGAGGCCACCTCGGGGAAGGGGAATTTCACAAGGGCGGTATCTACGACACCCATGGCCATTTCATCGCCGATCATGAAGGAATCGAAATGTTCACTATTGGGCAACGCAAGGGCTTGCCGGGCGGATCCCCTCGTCCGCGCTACGTCATCGATATCGACCCGCAGACAAACAGAGTCATCGTTGGCGATGAAGAAGATCTCGTACGTGAAACTTTCGAAGTGGATCGCACAAACTGGCTTCGTTGCGAACCGAAAGGTGACGAGCACATCACTGTCAAAATCCGGTATGCACATCCAGGTACCGAGGCCATCTTACAAGCCCTCCCCGGAGGCAGAGCACGCATCCAACTCAGCACGCCCCAGCGTGCAATCACCCCCGGTCAGGCGGCCGTTTTCTATGACGGCGATGTGGTCGTAGGTGGGGGATGGATCACACGCGAACCGGCTCCTGTCGCGGCATGATCCTTTTCGTGCTCACAACACTCCCCGACGAACAAACTGCAGCGGGTATTATCCGCAACCTCGTTGATAAAAAAGCCGCCGCCTGCGCTACTATCATTCCCGGCGCACGCTCGATCTACCGCTGGAGGGCTGCAATCGAAGATTCAAAAGAGGTCATCGTCGTTTTTAAAATCCCAAAGTCCGGAGCAGCCTCTTTTGAAAACGATCTCCGAGTCCTGCATCCTTACGAAATACCCGAGATCGCAAGCTTCGAACCTGCTCAGGTCTCCCATGCCTTCACCACTTGGGCGCTTGCGGCTTGCGATATCCCAGCAACGGATATCTAGTTAAATACTTTTATGGAAAAGAGTGATTTTCCAAATTAGCCTACGCGTTTCTCGAATTCGTCGGGGAATTTGGCGAGGAAGCTCTGGGTGGGCCAGGAGCAGGCTTCGCCGAAGGCGCAGATGGTACGGCCGGCGATGTTGTCGGCGATATTTTTCAGGTTTTTGGCGTCGTCGGGGCGTGCGCCTTGGTCGATGATGCGGGTGGTGACCTTTGACATCCAGAGGCTGCCTTCGCGGCAAGGGGTGCATTGGCCGCAGCTTTCGTGGGCGTAGAACTGGTTTAGGTTATTCAGGGCCCAGACCATGTCGCGGGTGTCGTCCATGATCATGACGCCACCGCTGCCGACCATGGTGCCTGCGGCTTGGAGCGTGGAGGCATCCATCGTGAGATCGAGGAGCGTGGTTTCCTTGTCGATCATTTGTCCATCGGGACCTTTGACTTTGAGTTTGAAAACCTCACCGGCGCGGAGGACTTTGGCCGAGCTGCCGCCGGGGATGACGGCCTTGAGGGTGCGTCCGGGCTTGAGACCGCCGCAAACGTCGTTGATGAGTTCGCCGAGGGTGACGGCGCCGCAGGGGAGTTCGTAGAAGCCGGGGCGCATGACATCGCCACTCACACACATGGTGCGGGTGCCGCCGTCGCCCGGAGTGCCCATTTTGGCATATTCTTCGGGGCCCATGGCGAGGATGTGCTTCACATGGCAGATGGTTTCCACATTGTTCACGATAGTCGGCTTCATGTAGAGGCCGAGCACGGCGGGGAAGTAAGGGGGCTTGATACGGGGGTAGGGGCGTTTACCTTCGAGGGATTCCAGAAGGCTGGTCTCCTCGCCGCAAATGTAGGCACCGGCGCCTTGGTGGACGTAGATATCTAAGTCAAAGCCCGAACCGAGGATGTTTTTGCCGAGGAAACCTTTTGCGCGGGCTTCTTTGATGGCGTTCCAGACGATCTTGGCCGCTTTGGGAAATTCGCAGCGGATGTAAATGTAGGAGAGGTGGACATTGGTCGCGAAGGCTGCGATGGCAAGGCCTTCGATGAGCTGGTGAGGGTCCTCATGGAGGATGTAGCGGTCTTTGAAGGTGCCTGGTTCTGATTCGTCGCCGTTGACAACGATGTAGTGTTCCTTGCCGTCGTCGTATTTGATGAAGCTCCACTTGGCTCCGGCTGGGAAGCCGGCGCCGCCTCGGCCGCGCAGGTTGGCGGCTTTCACCATGTCGATGATCTCACCGGGTTTCAGCGTGAGGGCTTTTTTGAGGGACTCGTAGCCGCCGTGGGCTAGGTAGGTATCGATATCGGGCGCGTAGCCGGGTTTGCTGATGTTTCCGAAAATGATGCGGCGCTCTTTCGGGTGCGGAGGTTGGAGAAGGGAGGCCATGTTATTTGTATTGATCTACGATTGCGGGCACGCCGGCAGGTGCGATGTTTTCAACAAGATCGTCATTGATGAGCGCCACGGGGGCGCTTCCGCAACTGGCGAGGCACTCGACGAACTCGACGCTGAATTTGCCGTCGGCGGTCGTGGGTGGCGCGCAGCCGAACCCATGATGCTCCTCGTGGGGATCGAGTCCCACGGCTTGGCAGAATTTTTCCTTCACCTCGTAGCTGCCGGCGAGGGCACAGGCGAGTGTGCGGCAGACGCGGATCACAGTCTTGCCAGCCCGCTCGCGGCGGAACCAGGGATAAAATGTCACCAGCTCGAGAATATTCACCGGCGTGAGGTCGAGTTGGGTGGCAATCCATTCGACACCCGTGTCGTCGATGAAGCCGTAGTGGTTCTGCCAGAGGTGCAGCAAGGGGAGGGAAGCGCTACGCTTCGAGACAGGATAGTGGGAAATGAGTTCCTGCGCCTCGGCGACGAACTCAGGCGTGATGGCATCCGCCTGACGCGTGGTGGTGTCTATCATGGGCAGCATTTATCGGAGGTTGGGGCCTCCTCTTCAAGAAAAAGCATTCTCCCGCAGCAAGGATATTGTGCGAGCCGTGGCACCGCGGTGGATTTCAAGGCATTGGATGCCACGTTTGACCATGGCTTTGCGGGTCTCTGGGGCTGATAGCAAGGACTCCACGGCGGCTTGGAGAGTGGTTTCATCGCGAATCTCAATCGCTGCTTGAGTGCGGAGGAGTCCCAGAACAAGCGAGGCGAAATTCCGCATGTGTGGGCCAAAAATAACGGGAACGCCAGCACTGATCGGTTCGGCGGGATTTTGTCCTCCTCGGTCGCAGAGGCTTTTTCCAATGAAGACAACAGTCGCGCAGTGATACCAACTCGCCAATTCACCAGTCGTGTCCACGAGGAGGAGATCCGGTTTTGTGGTTGTCTCCAAGCGTGTGCGGCGGGCTACCTCCAGGCCCATGCGCTCGAGCTGAAGCGCCACGGAGTCGCCCCGCTCTTGATGCCGTGGCACGAGGATGAGAAAGAGGTCGGGCCTGGATTTTCGGATTTCCAAAAAGACACGGGCGAGGATTTCCTCCTCACCATCGAATGTGCTGCCGCCCAGGAGAACTGGTGCGTTGGGCGGGATTCCGAGTGAATCCAGCACGGGGCGAAAATTCCGCACTGGTCGAGGATCATTTGCCGAGTCGTCAAATTTGATGCTGCCGGTTACATGGAGTTTTTCCCGCTTCACACCGAGAGCTGTCCAGCGCGCGACGTCTTCGGGTTCTTGCAGGCAGAGCGCGTCGAGTTGGTTGAACAACGGCGCCGCGATGAGTCGGGCGGCGCGAAAGCGTTTTTCTGAACGGGGGGAGAGTCGGGCATTGACCAAGATGGCCTTCGCACCGAGCCGGCGTGCCTCGCAAACGACATTTGGCCAGACCTCCGCCTCCACAAGAATGAGCGCGCGAGGTTTGATGAGACGCACGGCGCGGCGGGCCACGGGGAGAAAGTCGAGCGGATTATAGATCGGCTCCAGCCAAATGGATTTGCGGGAGGCTGCGAGTTTGAAACCAGTCGAGGTCGTGGTCGAAAGAACAAAAGCCAGTGACGAGTCGGCGTCGCGGAGGGCTTGGATGAGCTTGAGGGCGATATTCACCTCGCCCACACTCACTGCGTGAATCCACACACGGCCGGTATCAGCGATCTTATCCCTCACTCCCGGCGAATAGATTCCGAAGCGTTGAGCAAATTTGTGGCGGTATTTTCCTCGGCGGATCATTCGCACGAGGAAGCTTGGAAGCATGAGCAGCACCGCAACGGGGAAGATCAGGTTGTAGAGAAAGCGAACCGGACCGATCATTTTCTGGCAAGGTAGAGGATTTCACTGCCCCCGTAGCGTTTGCAGCGCACGATTTCAAAGATGGAATCAGCCAGTGCGGGCCCGCCGGATTGCCTTTCGAGGACGAAGAGTCCATCGGGCTTCAGCGCCGACGCGAGCTTGAGCGAGGAGGTCAATATGGCCGAGTGGTTGGTGTCACCTTGCTTTTTAGAATACGGGGGATCCGCAAAAATGAGGTCGAAACTGGCTTCCTCTGCATACAGATCAAGGAAGCGGTAGGCATCCATCGTTTGCACCACGCCTTCCACTTTGGCCATGCGGAGATTCTCGCGGATGCAGCGCACGCAGCGTTCGTTTTCGTCAACAAACACGGCTGACTCCGAGCCTCGGCTCAGGGACTCAATTCCCATGCCGCCTGAGCCGGCGAAGAGGTCCAGCACGTGTGCTTCGGGAACGCGGTCACCGAGGCTCGAGAAGATTGCGGCGCGAACGCGATCCATTGTGGGGCGGAGTCCATCAGGTGGGGCTTTGAGCGGGCGACCGCCTGCACTGCCGGCAATGATTCGCATGGCGGGTTAATTCGTCGGCGCGGGTGTGGCTCCAGCCGGTGCCTCTTTTTTCTTTTTTTCCTTCTTCGGCAGGCGAAGGAGATTTTTTAAAAGCCCCCCGACATCATCTCCGATTCGCGCGCCGACCAGTTTATCGAGGAGATTGCTCTTTGGACGAGTTATTGTGCCGGTGATGGAGAAAGGCACATGGGAGTAGCCCTCGCGCTCCGATATCTTGAATTTCGAGCCCATGAAGCCAAGCGAGTTCGTAAGAAGTTTCTGGCTCACATGAAAACGAGCGTCCATATCAAGGGTTCCATCGAACTTTGCTTCACCCGTGGCATCCACAAGGAGATTCGCTGATTCCAATGCCAGTTGGGTTATGAGGATTTTTCCATCACGGAGCGAGAGTTTGGTTTCAGCCGTTCGCAGTTCGAGAACGCTGAGTTCATTAATGCGCAGGAGTTCGCCGAGTTGGCGGATCGGCTCGATCGGTTGCATGCGAGCCTCCGTGAGGAATGCCGAAACTTCCCCCGTGATGGAATCCGGGCGGTTTGGGTCGCCAAGGACGTTGGCTTTTGCAACTAGGACGCCTTGTGTGCCCTCGGCACTGAATCCGGCATCCTCAGCGAGCTTTTGCAGGGAGACATTTTCGGCGGTTAGTGACCCTTCGAAGAAAGAATCTGGGAGCTCTCTCACGAGAAGAGACCCTTGCAGCAAGCCCTTGGCCCATTCTGCGCGGAGATTTGTGAGCTGGAATTGCCCTTCGCGGTATTCGAAATTTCCCGTGATATTTGAGATCCTAAGAGAATCTGCGAACGAGGCAGTTTTGATTTGGAAAACACCCTGTGCGGAACCATCTGGTAAAACCTTGCCCTCGGTGGCAAGACCATCGAGGCGGATCGGTCGGCCACCTTGAGCTTGATAGAAGGACGCTTGGCCATGAAGGATTTTGATTTTTCCAATGCTCGCAGGCGTAGCCGTTGGCATTTTTTTATTTTCATCTTTTTCAGGAGTGGGCTGTGTGGAGGGCGTTCCGAGGCTGGCTGGAGCGGTTTTGGGAATGGAATTTTCAACCGATTCCCCCGCGAGTGTGGAGGTTCGCGACGAGGCGGGTTTTGCCTTCAAATTTCGAAATGGGAGCGCCGAATCCAGTGGCCAGATTTCACTTTGACCTTGAACCAGGAGGAGCGAAGGATCTTCGATGGTCATTCCTGTAACAAAGATGTGGCCCTGGAAAAGTGCCGAAAGGCTGAGGTTAAATTTGATGGAGCGTATTGAGAGAAGTGCTTTTTTTGTATTTTCGCCTTGAGGCACATTTAGTCCCGAAATGGTTAGTCCCGACCATGGCGTGTAATAAGTCCGGTCGATTCGAGGTTCGATGCCGGTGGCTTCACCTACGGCTTGGCGTAGCTTTTTCTGCACGCCATCGGATTGCAGGTAGATGTTCAAACACAGAATCGACGTCGCATAGAGGGCGAGAATTGCTCCCGTGATAATGAGAATTGGCTTGGCAATCGAATGCACGTAATGAAGCTACCCTTCCTGACCTGAAAGTGAAGTGTGAATAAGTCGCTCATCATTCTAAATCCTGCCGCCCGGGGGGAAAAAGCCAGTCGGCTCGAGGAGCGTATCCAATCGCTTTCGGCCGGGATGCCCATGCGACTTACCTCTGAAGCCGGTGATGCCTGCTCTATCGCAGCGGATGCCGTTCGCGATGGAGTGGAAGTGATCATTTCCGCAGGCGGGGATGGCACTTTGAACGAAGTCGTCAATGGCATCGGCACCGCGCCGGTTCGTATTGGCATTCTTCCAGTCGGCACCATGAATGTCTTTGCGACGGAAATCGGAATCCCGCAGGGTAATCTGGAGAGTGCTTGGCGCGTTATTGAGTCGGGGAGGGTTATTGAAGTCGATCTGCCTCAAGCCAACGACACCCGCTTTGTGCAACTTGCAGGGGTCGGTCTCGATGCCGAGGTGGTTCGCAAAACAAGCACTGATTCGAAAAAAGCGCTTGGCCCGCTGAGCTATCTTCTCACGCTTGTCCAGGTCGCCGCCGCCAAGCCCTCACGCGTGGTCCTATCTGACGAGGGGGGGCGCATTTATGAGGGTTCTTTCGCTCTGATTGGGAATGGACGTCTTTATGGGGGGCCGTTTCCAGTTTTCAAACGGGCCAGTATGTACGATGGATTGCTCGACGTGTTGGTTTTTCAAAACCAGAGCCATTGGGATGTGCTTCGATATTTTCAGGCCATCGCCTTTGGCACGCATGCCGACTTGCCTGACGTAGAGTATTTCCAAACCCCCAGTCTCAGTGTGCGGAGTGGCGGGGAGGTGCCTGTGGAACTTGACGGCGAAGTCGCGGGGATGCTGCCATGTTCGTTTTCCATCGAATCCCACAAACTGAGCGTCCTCGCACCCTGATTCGTTGAATCTGCTTGCTTCCGGTGTTCATGTCGGGGTATTTTGATCCGTCTTAGGCCAGCCGATTTTTTCTAAAAAAAGTTTGCCAGCAATAAGTTGCGCGATTAGCTCAGCGGTAGAGCGCTTGCTTCACACGCAAGAAGTCACAGGTTCGAACCCTGTATCGCGCACCATTGTTTGGCGCTTTTTGTTCTTTTTCGAGTGTTCTTCTCAGCGCATCACGAAGTTTTTGATTGGACGCTTGCGCTCTAAAATTTCAATCTGTCGAACTGATGAAAACTCCCATTCGTGTCGCGGTGACCGGTGCTGCCGGTCAGATCTCCTATTCTCTTCTTCCTCGCATTGCCTCTGGGGCGATGTTTGGTCTCGATCAGCCAGTAATTCTCCAACTTCTTGAAGTGCCAGTGGAAAAGGCCATGACTGCCCTTGAAGGGGTCGCTATGGAGCTGGACGATTGTGCGTTTCCACTTTTGAGTGGCATGGTTTTGAGTGACGACGCTCGGGTTGCGTTTCGGGATGCCAACTGGTGTCTTCTGGTCGGGGCGAAACCTCGTGGCCCCGGAATGGAGCGGGCCGATCTGCTCAAGGACAACGGAAAAATTTTCACCACCCAAGGCCAGATCATCGACGAGGTTTCTGCTGAGAATGCCTGTGTCGCTGTCGTCGGTAATCCAGCCAACACAAATGCCATGATTGCCGCCAGCAAGGCTCGCCGACTCTCGCCTGATCGTTTCACAGCGATGGTGCGTCTCGACCAAAATCGCGCCCAAACCATGCTCGCTAAAAAAGCAGGCGTTGCCACGACCGAAGTGAGCGAAATTTTTATTTTCGGGAATCATAGCCCGACGATGTTCCCGGCTTTTGGCCACGCCAAAATCGCCGGCCAACCCGTAGAAGCGGTCATTACCGATAGAGCATGGCTTGAAGGGGAGTTCTGTGAAAAAGTCGGCAAGCGCGGGGCCGCGATCATCGCAGCGCGTGGCGCCTCATCAGCCGCCTCCGCCGCGAATGCGCTCGTGGATCACGTTCGCTCTCTCGTCACTCCAGGGGCGATCCACTCCATCGCCGTTAAATCCGAGGGGCGCTACGGCTTCGACGAAAATGTCTGGGCCGGCATGCCTGTCAAAACCATTTCATCCGGCACCTATGAAGTCGTCACTGGCATTCCGCTGGATGACTTTGCGAAAGGCAAGATTGCCGCCACGAACAAGGAGCTCGTTGAAGAGCGTGCGATGGTCGCCGACATGCTTGGGTAAGGACAAAACTCCTCCTCGCACTTTCGATAAACGGATGCATCTTTAAAGGAGGATGCATCTTCAACCCACACTTTCCTGATGAGTGACCCAATCCCTCCTACGGCAGAGAGCATGCAGCGCCGTTTGCAGGAATTGTTGCGAGCTTCGTTTGCCACACCTGCGGCCTCCGCCAACGAGCCGGAGGCGCCGTCGGCCACTCCTGATCTTGTTCCCCAAGCGATCCGAGATTTTCACCTCACTCCGAAGGAGATCAAAGCCCACCTCGACCGCTTTGTCATCCAGCAGGATGAGGCCAAGAAGGTCTTGGGAATTGCCGTTTGCGATCACTACAACAATGCGCGGGTCATGGCCTCGCGCCCAGCCGACGCTGCGCCCCTCGAGTACTCCAAGCAGAATGTTCTCCTCGCGGGTCCGACGGGTGTTGGTAAGACCTACCTCGTTAAGCATGTCGCTGAACTTATCGGTGTTCCTTTCGTGAAGGCGGATGCCACAAAATTTAGTGAAACCGGCTATGTTGGGGGAGATGTGGATGACCTCGTTCGAGAGCTTGTGCAGAAGGCCGATGGCAATTTGGGCCTCGCCCAGTACGGCATCATCTATATTGACGAAATCGATAAAATTGCCACGCCTTCGGACGTCATCGGGCGCGATGTGAGCGGCCGCGGCGTGCAGACAACGATGCTCAAGCTCATGGAGGAAACCGATGTTCCCCTGCGCGGAGGTAACGATCTGCAGTCGCAAATCCAAGCTGCGATGGAGTTTCAAAAACGCGGTAAGGTTGTGAAGGAGACTCTGAACACTCGGCACATCCTTTTTATTGTCTCTGGTGCCTTTGATAAGCTCGGGCAGATTGTTTCCCGCCGTTTGAAAAAATCCGGAATGGGATTTGGAGCCGTCCCGGCATCGGCGGTGAGCGATTCTGGTGAGTTGCTCCGACTTGCCGGCACGAGAGACTTTGTGGATTACGGCCTTGAGCCGGAATTCATCGGTCGCCTGCCAGTGAGAGTCGTTTGCGACAGCCTCAGTGAGCAGGATCTTTTCGATATTTTGCAGAAGTCCGAAGGCAGCCTGATTCGGCAGTATGAGCGAGCCTTTGCCGCCTACGGGATCGAGGCGGTCTATACGAATGAGTCTCTGCGTCACATTGCTTCTCTGGCTGGAGTCGAAGGCACGGGGGCCCGTGGGCTGATGACGGTTTGCGAGCGGCTCATGCGCGACTTCAAATATGAATTGCCCGGTGCCCGGGTACGCTCGCTCGAGATCACGCCTGCCGTGCTTGCAGATCCCACTGAGAGTATTTCTGAGTTGCTGAAGGTCGGGGAGGAGGAGGCCCGCCACATCCAGCATCTTGTCATCGAGCAATTCGCAGAGCGCTTTGGTGGACAGCATGGATTCGTTCTTCGGTTCGATCCGGCAGCCATTGAAGCCATCCTCCGCATGGCACTGGAAAAAAACATCCCTGCTCGTGACTTGTGTGAGAGCCTCTTTAAGGATTATCAATTCGGACTTGGGCTGATCTCTCGGAACAGTGGCCAGTCGGAGTTTGTCATTCCCGCCGATGCGGTGGATGCTCCCGACCGAGTGCTGAGCCAGTGGGTTGTCGCCTCCTACCGAACGAAAGAAGAAAATGAAAAACCTTAAAGCAAGCCTTGTCATCGGCGCGATCAGCGTCTTCCTGTCGATGCTATTATTTGCGACCGGCCTACCTAGTGCGAGCGATGCTCTCTTGCTGAAGTGGCTGGCCATTCCTCAGGATGGACGTCCTCTGGCTAGCACTTCCTGGATCATGGTGCTGCTGTTCGCTTTTGGAGTCGCTTGGGTTTGGGTGGATCTGACGAAGCCTGTGCTGAAGACTTCGCTCTCTGTGGCAGCCCTCGTACTCCTTGCCACTTGGGCGCCGGTGCTTTCGCTTCATGGAAAGTTTTTTTCTCCTGTGCTCCCCATTTTTGCCGTTCTGTGTAGCAGCGTCCTTGCTTTTGGTTGGGGAAAAACCCGCCACGGTCAGCGAAACCAACTTCTCGAACGGTTGTTTGGACTCCGACTGCCGAAGGCTGCATTTCAATCCATCCTCGCCTCCGATGTCTCACCAGACTTTCCTGGACGCGTCGTGAATGCCTCGGTGCTGGTGATCGCGGTTCAGAATCACGCCGAGCTTATGGAGCTTCTGCCGCCAGAGAGCTACACGGCCATTACGAATTTGTATTTGAAAACCGCCTCCGACTACCTTGTGGATTCGGGAGCGTATTTGGATGAGTGCAACGGCGAGTGCATACGCGTCGTCTTCGGGGCTCCGATTGGCGATCCGCGCCACGCGGTACGGGCTTGTCGCGCTGCAATTGATTTGGCGGCGCGCCTCGACGACTTGAACAAAGAGTGCGACGCCAAGTGGCAGCGCCGTCTCGATGTGCGTATGGGGCTGGATACCGGCGACATCATTGCAGGCGTTTTTGGTGGCGGTCGTCTGGGAAGTTTCAGCGTTGCGGGGCCAGCGGTGGATTTTGCGCGACGCCTGTGTGCCGCCAGTTCGATGTATGGAGCGCGTATTCTCATCGGCCCCGATGCCTACACCCCCGCTTCCGAGTCTGTCGAAGTACGCCCTATTGAAATTCTCAAGGTCGCTGAGAAACGCCGCCGTGTGGAAATCTATGAGATCCTTGCGCCCAAGCACGCGCTCTCGCCTGAGCGCGAGCGCAGTCGAGATCATTTCTGGACGGGCGTCCTCCACTATCGCGAAAGACAATGGGATAAGGCAGTGGATGAATTCACCAAAGCACGCATCACTGGCATCCCGGATGCCGCGCTGGATTTTTACCTCCGCCGCATCGAGCAAGCCCGCCGTCCGGCCTCCGACTCACACAAGGAATCCGTGCCCGCCCTCTTCCATGCAGCCTGATTCCCCCCGCATCATCTCACCTGCGGAGGCGCGGCTCGAACGTGACCGCCTCCACTGCGAGGGGAAAAAACTTGTTTTTACCAATGGGTGCTTCGACATACTCCATCGAGGGCATGCCCATTATCTGGCATTTGCGAGAGCGCAGGGTGACGCCTTGGTGGTTGGACTCAACAGCGACGTCTCTGTTCGCCGAGCCAAAGGCCCCACGCGGCCTGTCAACACAGAGCAAGACCGTGCCTTTGTTCTTGGTTCGCTTCGGGCGGTGGATTTCGTTGTGATTTTTGATGACGATGAACCCCGTGACCTCATTTCCCAAATCCTCCCCGACGTGCTCGTGAAAGGCAAAGATTGGGCTCACTACGTCAGTGGGCGGGACATCGTTGAAGCCCATGGAGGCAGGGTGGTTCTTGCCGATATGGTCGAAGGAAGATCCACTACTTCCACTATCGAGCGTTTGCGAGCTTGAAATCCTCAGATTCTCGCAACGGGTTGTTTGACGCTTTCTTGAGCTGCTTCGGTCCCTGGTAGGGAAAAATGCTTTTATTCTTACTTAGCTACCGGGATCACATCCGGAGTTAGTGCTTTTGCAAGGGAGACTAGGCCTTTGTATTTCTTTCCTGTCTTCTTAACCATGCCGCGCGACACGAGATTTTGGAGTTTTTCGTAGGCACGAAGACGGAGCATCTCTTCGCCGCCGCTTGCTGCATTACGCGCTTTGAGGCGCTCGTGGACTAAGTCAAATAACTGCTTGAATTCAAACGATGTCTTTTTAGTAAGAACTGCCACCAGTTCCTCGGTAACCAAATCTGGTCCGCGTCGGGAGAACGCACTTTTACGTTGCATTAGCATTAGGAAAAACTCTTACCATAGCCTGCGAGTATTGTCCACCTTTTGTTTCATCTTTTTGCAAATCGCTTGTAAAAAGTAAAGTGTGGTTTTGCAGGAATAAGTTGGGAGGTGCTTATGCTTTTGGGAAATTCGGATTTACAAGGCGGCTTACGCGATACATCCTATGCAGGCAGTAAGCTCACGTGGCGGAACTGGCAGACGCATACGACTCAGGATCGTATGGGGTAACCCGTGGAGGTTCGAGTCCTCTCGTGAGCATAATCCTTTGCCCGGATACTAAAAAAAGTGGACAAGCACCTTGCTCAAAAAAATCCGGAATTTGTACGCAGTACCTTTGCATCCATTGCAGGGCGATACGATTTGGCAAACCATCTCTTGAGTGGAGGGATGGATTTTCTCTGGAGGGCTAAGGTGTCGCGCCTCGTGGCTGAGTGCAATCCCAAGCAGGTTTTGGATCTCGCCACCGGCAGCGGGGATTTGGCGCTGGCGATCAAAAAGACATGTCCCACCGCACGAATCACAGCGGCGGATTTTTGTCTGCCGATGCTCGAGCAGGCCCGTCGCAAAGGGGTGGAAAAACTGGTCCAAGCGGATGGGCTGGCATTGCCTTTTTCGGATGGGGCGTTTGACGTGATCACGGTCGCTTTCGGGCTGCGCAATATGGCGGATTGGAGGGTCGCAATTTTGGAGATGAGCCGTGTTCTTCGGAAGGGAGGAACGCTCTTTATTTTGGATTTTTCCCTGCCTGAGTGGCAGCCCCTACTTTCTCTTTACCGCCTTTACCTTCACCATGTCTTGCCGCGTTTGGCGCATTGGGCCACCCAGCGCAAGGAGGCCTACGAGTATCTTGGAGGTTCCATCGAAACGTTTCCCAGCGGCTTAAAAATGAATGCTCTTCTGTCGGCATGTGGTTTCACCTGTCGGGCTCCCAGGCCTCTGACGCTCGGTGTTGTCTCGATTTACTCGGGCAGCAAAGTGGGAAACTCGTAGTTGCCCTTGGAGAATTAATCTCCGAAAGAAATCTCGACGGCGCGGGCGTGCTCCACCAATTGGCCCAGAGGATCAACGCGGCGCATTTTGTGGACGGCATCGGAGATGGGGACTGCGCAGGTTGCGTGATTTCGGTAACTCACCATTGAGCCAAATTTTTCCTCGGCGATGAGTTGGACAGCTTTGATGCCAAAGCGGGTGCCGAGGATGCGGTCGAGCATGGTGGGGGCACCTCCGCGTTGAAGATGGCCGAGAACGCAGGTGCGTACCTCCTTGCCCGTGCGATTGCCAATCTCACGGCTCACAATTTCTCCAATGCCTCCGAGGCGATTTTCGCCATTTGCATTTTGGAGTCGGGACACGCGTCCGTCCTTGGGTTTTGCACCTTCGGCGATGACGACCATGGTGCATTTTGCGCCCTCTCGTTCTCTGCGCAGAACTTCCGCTGCCACTTGAGAAAATGCGAAGGGAATCTCGGGGATGAGAATGATATCCGCTCCGCCTGCAAGGCCGCCATGGAGAGCAATCCAGCCCGCATGGCGCCCCATGACTTCGATAACCATGACGCGTTTGTGGCTGGTGGCGGTGGTGTGGAGGCGGTCGAGGGAACTGGCGACACACTCTACGGCGGAGTCGAAGCCGAATGTCATGTCGGTGGCTTCAAGGTCGTTGTCGATGGTTTTTGGAACTCCGATGACTGGTAGCCCGGCTTGGTGCATTTGAAGGGCGATGTTGAGGGACCCGTCGCCCCCGACGACGATGAGTCCGTGCAGATTCAGGGTTTGGAAGGTTTGGCGGGTTTTGCCTAGGACTTCTGCAGGGATGAACGAGCCCTGGCGCCCGTTGCCGCGAGAGATGAATTGGCCTTTATTGACGGTGCCAAGGAGGGTGCCCCCGAGGTGCATGATGCCAGCCGTGATGCGGCGGTCCAGAATCATGTGGTCTGTTGTGGAGAGGAGACCCTCGAAGCCATCTTGAAATCCGACGAGTTCCCAGCCGAGTTTTTCTGAGGCTCGGCTGGCTGCGCGCAGAACGGCATTGAGGCCTGGGCAGTCGCCGCCGCTTGTGAGGATTCCGATGCGTTTGCGGTCCATCCCAGGTGGGCTCTAGAGGCTGGTGGACTTTTTTGTCGGGCGACCTTGAGCGGCCCATGCGTTGTAAAGACTCCAGCCTCGTGTCACCAGTGCCTGGCCTTCAGTGAAGCGGCTGGGGGAATTGAGCAAGACGACATCGATGCGGCGGGGCGTGATAAAAACTTTTTCCCCCTCGCGTTCTGACTCCGGCGAGCGGGTGGAGGAGAGAATGAGGCACTCCCCGGCGAGGCGCGTGAGACCGGTTTTGACTCCATCGATTCCATCAACTCCCAAGAGCTCGTTTGTATTTTTAATTTCAAATGGTGTGTCCACTCCCGCACGGAGAATGTGGATCTGGCGGGATTTCTGGGATACGTAGAAAGCAAAGCCTGCGTTGTTGTAAGCGTAGCGCACCAGGCGGGCGAGGTCTTCAGCCGTCGAGTACGGCGTAGCCACATCGGTGCGGTGATCCATTCCCGAGGGGTTGAGGAAAAGTGTGCGCTTCATGAAAAGCGTTCTTGCAAGGGCGTTCATGTGGGCGACGAAATTTCCAATGGGTGGGAGACCCTCTGGGTTTGCAACTTGCCCGCCGACATGGTTGGCAAGCGTCTGGGCGGCGACGTTGTCCGAGCCAAGCAGGGCACAATAAATCAGGTCGCGCAGGCTCACGGAATCTCCCGCTTGAAGTCCCACGGAGCTCACAGCTCCATCGGTTGTGGCTTGAGGAGGTACTTCGGCAAGGGAGGCGAGGTCGGCTTTCTTCAGGTCGGCCCAGTCGAGCACGACGAGTGCGGTGGCAATTTTTGTCAGGCTGGCGATTTGGACTTTTGCATTTTTATTTTTGGACTCGAGGATGGTCCCCGTCTGGTTGTCCACGATGATGTAGTTTTCCGCAGCTTGTGAGGAAAATAGAAATGCACTGAGGAATATGGCGGTGATGAGTTTTTTCATGGCATGCGAAGCGAGAAAAGCGGGTGCGGGAGCGACGATAGCCGGAGGGGAGGTCGTTTCAAATCCTTTTCAAAAAAGAAGGATTTTCCGCAGCGCCGGACATGGTATTCAAGCGGGATGCGTATTCTTTCCGGCATTCAGCCCTCTGGAACCCTCCATCTGGGAAATTATTTTGGCATGATGAAGCCTGCCATCGAGCTTCAAGAGCAGGGGGAGGCCTATTACTTCATAGCGGACCTGCATGCGCTCACCACGGTGCACGATGCCGCCACGTTGCGTGCCAACGTGCGAGAGTTGGCGGTGGATTTTCTCGCGTGTGGACTGGATCCCGCGCGCGCGGTTTTTTTTCGTCAATCGGACGTGCCTGCAGTGGCCGAGTTGGCTTGGATTTTGAGCACTGTGACTCCGATGGGTCTGCTCGAGCGGTGCCACTCGTTCAAGGATAAGACTGCTCGCGGGTTGGCAGCCTCGCACGGTTTGTTTGCCTATCCTGTGCTTATGGCTGCAGACATTCTCATCTGTGACAGTGACCTTGTGCCGGTGGGAAGGGATCAGAAGCAGCATCTTGAGGTCACTCGCGACATTGCGGTGAAGATGAATGAGATTTTCGGTGAGATTTTTAAACTCCCTCAGCCGAGTATTCGTGAGGAGACAGCGGTTGTGCCGGGCTTGGATGGGGCCAAGATGAGCAAGAGCTACCATAACACGATCGAGATTTTTGCTCCTGAGGCTGTGCTGCGGAAAAAAATCATGGGAATCAAAACCGATTCCACTGCGGTTGATTTACCGAAACCAACCGAGGGTTCCGTGATTCTGGATCTCTACAAGCTTGTCGCCTCCGCCGGGGAGTACGATGAGATGGTGAATGCGTTCCGCAATGGAGGGACGGGTTATGGGGATTTGAAGAAGCGACTGTTCTCTGGAATTTGGGAATTTTTTGCTCCCTTCCGTGTGCGGCGTGAGGAAATTTTGTCCAATCCGGATTTTGTGGATCGTGTCTTATCCGATGGCGCTGAGAAGGCGAGGGAGGTTTCGGATTCGGTGATGAAGCGGGTACGGGCGGCAGTGGGTATCGGTGCTTGATGGTTGTGAGGGGGCACAAAAAAGCGGATGCCTCCTAATGGGTGGCATCCGCCTTTCTCGATATTGTCTTTGGGATTTAGCTCGCCGCAGGAGCCCCCTCGGGCAGGAGGTGGACAGTCGATCTGAGGAGTTCCAGATCCGTGAAGGCGGATATGGACTTGATCGTCACCTTGCGTGTTCCGTGTTCTCCGGGGAGATCCAGAGTGGATCCAGAAGCGGCTCCGAGGAGCGCCTGACCGACTCCTGCTTTGTAGGAGACGATGCTAAGATCGGGTGAGCTGTCCCACGCTCCAAGGATACTGAATGTTTCTTGGGAACCATCCTCATTTTGGATGGTGACAACGGTCCCGATGGAGACTTGGGTCGTGCTTGGGCTTTCAAAGTTTGTGCCACGGGCTGTGACAAGGTCGTGTTCCATCTCGGCGCGGCGACGTTGGAGGACGCGCTGATGTTCCTTGGCAGCTTTGAATCCGGCGTTTTCGCGGAGATCGCCCTGTTCCTTGGCAATGTTGATGTCGCGAAGGTTTTGAGGGATTTCTTTGGTGATGAGGAGGTCGAGTTCGGCTTTGCGTTTCTCGAGGCTGGCCCAAGAGACGACGAGGTTATCGGCCTTCTCATCATCTTGGTGAGCACCGGTAATCATGCTCTGTGTGTCGGGGTAGAGCTTCACGATGCGAGCCATGAGGGAACGCTTCGAGAGGTCCTCAATGGCTGGGGTGAGCATGAGTTTCCGCATCGAGTCGCGGACCACGTCGCGGCTGGCTCCGATGAGGAGGTCGCCGATGAGATCGCCGTCATCGATGAGGAGATCTTTCAGGCGCGAGGTTCGCTTTTCGGCGAGGAGATCTGCCTCTAACGCGCTGAAGACAGCGGCCAGAAGCTCGGCGTTAAAGAGGGCCGGGAATCGTTTGTCACGCTCTTTGCATAGCCAGATGAGCATCTCTGAGGAAATCGAGCGCTCGCTGATCCATTTTTCGACGATAGATTGGAACTGTTCCTTGCGTTTGTGTTTCTCAAACAAGCGGCAGATATCCGCAATGAGGCGCGCTCCTGCTGCGGGAAGCAATTCGATGGCTTTGTCACCCCAGACTTCTCCGAATGCGGGTTCGAGAGCTTCGAGGACACGCTTTTCTTTTGAGCCCGGGATGGATTCCAAGATTTGGCCGAGTTTTCCAGGTTCGGAAGCAATGATATTGGCGATTGTTGGAGCCTCTGCTCCTGCTTGGAGCGACTTAAACTTCTCGAGCACGTCGTCCCGTGCGATGAGAATCTCAATGGCCGCAGAGGGTTGGAGGCGTCTAGCGCGATGTGCAGCTTCCTCGATCTGGACGATGAGGGCCTGAAGCTCATCTTCACTGCCGGTGAGATCATCCAGGGATTTTGAAATTTCTTCAAGGGCCAGGATTTGATCGCGTGTGTGCCGCGCGGCACGGAATCCATCAAGCAGGCGGGTGCCTGAATTCACCGGGGTGTCCAGCAGCACATAAGGATCGGTTTTTTTAGCTGGCATTCCGAAGTGACCGTCGGATTTGATTTTCTTGCGTGCCGCATCCCACCAGCGTTTGAAGCCCGCTACGTCGAATACCTCTGGTGTGAGCGCGGAGGCAATCTGTTCGGAGGAGGCTTTACCACCGAAGTCGGCAAGGATTTTTTTGACTAGGGCGGAGGAGTCGGATTTGGCGAGTGCGCGAATGCCATCGAGATCCGTCTCGCGTTTTACGAGGATATGATCTGCGGGGATTGGCGCCAGGGTTTCAGCGGCATAGACCGCTTGCATGGGGTGATTTTTCTTGGACTTGAAATCAATCAAGACCTGACCGGCGATGAGGTTCCATTCCGCGACACGTCCGAAGCCCCAGCTCTTGTGGGTGCAGTAGGATCCGGGCGTGAGGCGGGCGAGCTTCTCGGCGGTTTTTTTATCTAGGGTGCCGCTCTCAACGGCTTGGGCGAGTTCATCTGTCATCTTTAACATTGTCACAGAAACTCCCCCAGTCATGCAAGGGGAAGAAAAGCCCCATGTGTTTTCGCCGTGGGGCAAGTTTCTCCTTGCGGGTTCCGCGTGTCGCGGCAATGTCTGCGCGTATGAGCAAAAATGAGGAACAGGTGTTGGTTGTGAAACGGGAGTTTTTTGATGGGCTGGGAAGTTTCCAAGGGCTCTGTCGCAGGGTGGACGATTACCTGCCTGCTTTTATGAAAAAGGAGAATAACTTTTTCGTGCCGCGCGGTGCGGCCGAGGAGGATCCCTCGCTCAAGCAGATCATTCCCTATGCTGTTTTTCGGCATGGGGGGCGGATTTTGCATTACACGCGCGGGGCGAAGTCTGGCGAGAAGCGTCTCGTGGCCAAGGCCTCGATCGGCATTGGGGGACATGTGAATGACTCGGATGAAAGTATTTTGCATTTTGACCAATCGACTTATCACAACGCCGTGCAGCGCGAGATTCGGGAAGAGTTGCGGCTTGGTGGGGGCTTTGCCGAGCGTGCGGTTGCGCTGATCAATGATGATTCCAGCGAGGTCGGCCGCGTGCATCTGGGTGTCGTGCACATCGTCGATCTGGAGAACGACGATGTGAGCGCTGGCGAGAAGGCGATTGCCGAGTTGGGATTTGCGACGAGAGCCGAGTTGCTCGCTCGACGAGATGGCTTTGAGACATGGTCCCAGATCGTGCTGGATGGCTTGGACGAGCTGGATGTCTTCTAGCCTCAAATCTTGCATGGCAACGCCGGGTTCCGCATGATTTCGGGTATGGATTATTTGAACCTGGCGCGTCGTGTTTTTGAGGTCGAGCTTTGCGAGGTCGAGGCCGTCGCTGAGCGTTTGGATGATCGGTTTGTCGAGGCGGTGAATCTTATCAAGGACGCGGTCGAGGGTCGCAAAAAAGTTGTGGTCTTGGGTGTCGGGAAGTCAGGACACATCGGGGAGAAAATCGCTGCGACCTTGACGAGTACTGGCTCTACGGCGGTCGTGCTGAATTCTCTGAACGCCTTGCACGGAGATCTTGGTATTGTGGCGGATGGCGATGTTGTGCTTGCGCTGAGTTACAGCGGAGAAACTCAGGAACTGCTCGCTGTGCTACCCGCTATCGTGCGATTCGGATTGCCAATCATCGCGATTACGGGAGGTCTTCAATCCACGCTGGCTAAGGCTGCGAGGGTCGTTCTCGATGTTTCTGTGACCCAAGAGGCTTGTCCCCTTAACTTGGCCCCTACCTCGAGTACGACTGCGATGTTGGTGCTGGGTGACGCGCTGGCGATGGTCCTCCTTGAAAGCAGGGGATTTCAAAAAGAGGATTTTGCCAGGTTTCATCCGGGTGGGAGCCTCGGGCGCTCGCTTCTATTGCGAGTCAATCAAATCATGAGGCCGATTGCCGAGATGGCCATCATTACTCCGGAGACGCCGATTGTTGAGGCAATCAAGGCGATGACTTCCCATCGTGCTGGCGCTGCGGTGGTCATTCAGCCCGATGGAACGCTATCGGGTATTTTTACTCATGGTGATTTTGCGAGGCACTTTCCCGACAATCCTGGTATCGGTACAGTTCCGGTGGCTGGTTTTATGAGTTTTCATCCGATTACGATTGATGGCACCAAGCTCGCAGCTGAGGCGTTGCAAATTCTGGAGCGCCATCGCATTGATGATCTCGTGGTGGTGGATGAAAATCGGCGCCCTATCGGCATTGTGGACTCGCAGGACCTCACGCGTCTGAAAATTCTTTGATCCTTGCTTTCCACAAACCCTATGGCGTGCTCTCGCAGTTCACGCCGGATGGCAGCGCGAACCGTCCGCTGGCAGATTTTGGTTTTCCCAAGGGAGTCTACCCCATAGGTCGTTTGGACGCGGATTCCGAGGGCCTGCTTTTGCTTTCCGATGAATCGCGTTGGAATGCTTTGTTGCTGTCGCCTGGCGGGCATATCGAGAAAACGTACCACGTTCTTGTGGAGCGGATGCCCAGCGCTTCGGCTTTGAAGCAGCTGCGCGATGGCGTGCTGATTGACGGCAAGCCCACGTTGCCCGCTCGAGCTTGTCTTTTAGACCCGCAGCCAGAATTT
>Ga0214921_10000364_pt1 | contig 86038 bp, 85 predicted proteins | sample LL1505_MetaG_FD_177992 | JGI IMG/M metagenome (GOLD analysis project Ga0214921, IMG submission 177992) | Freshwater microbial communities from Lake Lanier, Atlanta, Georgia, United States - LL-1505 | ecosystem: Environmental > Aquatic > Freshwater > Lake | place: USA: Georgia | collected... | reverse complement strand
CCATATGTCTTTCCACAATTCATTAAATGAGAGGGTTTTTAATTGTTTTTTTTCTGCATTTGTCATCTGTTTCATCATATTCATAATATATTCCTTATTATAAACTGAATATTTACCACGCATAAAATCAATATATCCTAAAGTATCCTTACGGCGTATCATAAGATATTCAATACAACTATTTCTTGAATCATCTTCGGTATGTCTTATTCTAAATACAATAATACCTATACTGGTAATTGGAAGTTTGCATTGATGATATAAATGTCCTTGTTTTCCGCAATTATTGCATGTAATATCGTTCATATAATATTATATAATTCTAGGCTAATCCAATATAAGGATTTTGTTTCTAGACCGTTTTTTACGATTATATATTCAAAAAATAATATATATAATCTAAAATGAAAAGTTTTGATTCAACAGTATGGGGACCCCATTATTGGTTCTTCCTACATACGGTTGCAAATAACTACCCAGAACATCCAAATGCCGTGACAAAACGAAAATATTATGATTTAATTCAAAATATGCCCCTTTTTATACCAGTTAGTGAGATGGGTAACCAATTTAGTAAATTTTTAGATAGGTATCCAGTAACACCTTATTTAGATTGTCGCGAGTCATTTGTATTATGGGTTCACTTCATTCATAACAAATTTAATCAACTATTGGGAAAAGAAGAAATATCGCTCCCCCTTGCAATGGATAAATATTCAGAAGAATACAAGCCCAAACCTATCTATATAAGTGAACGCATTGGAATAAAAAAACATTATATCTATTTTGCTATTATATTTTTATTGTTGTTATTCATCATTATTTACTACGAATAATAAATATAGGTATAGTATAAAGATAATATGCGCATTGAATTAATTATATTTGTAATAGCAGCGGCAATCATGGCAAATATTTACACAGAAGGAAAATACTTGAGTACATTATTATCTTATAAAAAATATTATCAAATGGCAGGCGTTGCCGTTGTAGCATTTATGCTTTTCTGGCTATTTCGCAAAAATCCTACAAAGGCGCATGAAATGCTATCTGCCTCAAATGATTATATTAAATATTTACCAGTTGATAAAAATACGTCCAGTTTTATATCGCCCATTCTAGATTTTACCACGAAACAAAATATTGCAAAAGATCAATATTACGGTGGCACAACTGGATATAACCACCCAGTTGTTTCAATGAATCAACCTGAATCGCGCATATCAGAGTCTGGCAAAAAGGCCACAAAACGATCGGTCAGTGAAACAAAAAAGAAATATGTAGCATCTTCTCAAAATTGGAAATGTGGGGGGTGTCAGAAACAATTAAATGCATGGTTTGAAGTAGATCATACCATACGATTAGAACATGGGGGTAGTAATCACATAGATAATCTTGTTGCTCTTTGTCGTGAATGTCATGGTAAAAAAACAACTATGGAGAACCTATAATAAATAATATATACATAAAGGTATAAATACTATTCGAGTATAATATAGAAAATGGATAAAATACAATTGTTAAAGGGACGCCGATGTAAGAGAGATATGAATTCCGTACATATTTATGAAAATAATAAAAACAATTTTGATTCTTTAGTTAATCGTTTTCCGCAGAAAAATACATTTGTCTGCGAAAAGGATATAGGCAATTCACCGGTTTGTAGCCAAAATTATACAAAACCAGAGGTACACCTTAAACCCATAGCTACATCAAGATTATTGGCAATTGATGGCGTAGATGGCATATTGGAAATAAATATTGAAAAAAGAACCAAGATAGAATAAATTATTATACTATTATATGAGGATAGTATAATGTTGAGTATTCAAACACCAGATTTTTTAAAAAAAATATATATAACCTATTTATCAACTATATTAGTATATTTGTCTATTATATTCGTCATATTAAGTTCGACACTTGATGGATTACAAAATGTGCCACTTTTCGTATATTTATTAACAGTATTGCCGCTTGTTTTTGGGTTAAGTGCTGCCTTATTTTCAGATAAATTATTTAATACAATATTTAACCATTCAGCCTATATTAATATTTCGGCAGTTTTATGTTCAATGGTACTTATTTTGTATTATGGAATTAAAGCAGGATTAAATTCACTAACCAGCAATGAAACTACCTATATAACATTTTTGGGGGTTTTTACTGGTTGTATTTATGGATTTCTACTATTTTTGAATTGGATGGGTGTTTATGGAGGTGTTGTTTTGCAAACTTTATATTCATATGTTTCAACCATTTATCGAAATATAATAGGATTAAAAAATTCATTTTTTTCTGATTCGGAGTTTAGAACAAATTATATACAAATCTTTCTTAGTTTTCTGATACTTTTCTTGTCCATTTTTATATTTTTTTACTACTCTGATAATAAAACACTATCCTCAAAACAAAGCTATTTTGCCATTTTTGGAATTGTAGCCATATTCATATATTTGTTTGTAAATGAACATGTATTAAAATATATATTTGTTGAACATAAATGGGCAGTTCTTGTTCTAGGAATACTTGGGGTACTCTGTTATGCTGGTTACAATTATTTTTCAAAGGGTACTCTTCAAACGATTGAATATATAAGTATTATTGTTGGTTGTTTAATTGGCATCATTGCACTAGCCATTCTCTTTATTGTTTTCAGAAAAATGTTAAGTGAAACCACTGGTTTGCTCGGACTTATTATAAATATTTTGTTTTACATACCATGTCTCGTTATAGATTTTATTAATTATATTAAAAATGAGATCAAAATGACGTCGAATATTACATTTGTTCTCTTTATCATAGAAATAGTATTAATATTGATGTATGTCTACATACCCATATTTAAATCACAATATGAAAATAATTCTGCTACGAAATTACTACCTGGTTCTATTTTCTTGAATCAATCGCAGGAATTTGGTAACAATGATATGTATAAGTTATTAAAATATGGTAATACAGATACAATATATAATTCTGAAAATTCTGTTTATAGAACAAATTATGCATTTTCTTTTTGGGTATACATAAATCCACAACAAAAACAACCAGACACCCTTGCTAATTCATCCGAGACCCCCATTTTTGATTTTGGTCAAAAACCATCATTTTCTTATATAAATAACACAGAAAATGCAGTTGATTCAAAAGGAAACCCAGTAAATGATAAGTTTGTTATTCATTATACAAATACTGGCGCTGAACCAGCGTATATAAGTCTTGGAAAACAACAGTGGCATTACATTGTATTTAACTATTTCAACGATAAAGTAGATTTGTATTTAGATGGAAACTTGGAAAGAACCTATGTTTTTGGTAGTCATTTGCCGAGATATTCACCACATGATCTTGTCACATTGGGTTATGATAATGGTTTGTATGGCGCAATAAGTAATGTAAAATATTTTTCGATAAATTTAACACCAGAAAACATTTCAAGGTTTTACAATTTATTAATGTTTAGCAATCCACCCATTGATACATAAGCAAAATCTTATTCTTTTTCATAAGATAAAATATATAGACCTTAGCAAAATGGCTAGAAAAACGTAAATACACCGAATAAGCGGTTAGAAATATTTTATTTTATATTTATATTCTATAAATATGAATCCTATCATAATCATTTTAGGAATATTAATCGTCGTTATAATTTATTTATTATATTCTCAATTATTCCCTAGCTCCATCGTTATTTCTAATGTTGCATCACTTTCTCATCCCAACCCACCCATCACCAGTTTCGCAAATCCAGGAGCATCTAGATATGCTTTAGGTATTTGGATATACATGAATTCGTTGTCAAATTCTTACACCAATGTTATATACAGTAGAAACGATAATGCAAATTACGCCCTATGTTTAGAGCCTTCGAGCGGTCCTACTCTTCATTTTGATATAAATAGCTACTATGGTCGTGAAAGCACTGTCATTACTGACAACTTTCCTATTCAAAAATGGGTATGCTTATTGATAAGTGTTGATAATCAATTTATTGATACTTACCTTGATGGAAAACTTGTTGTCTCTACCAAATTGCAAGGACAACCTGGACCCTATTCGAATGACTCCAATGCTAATCCAATTTCCTTGGCAAGCAATGTTGATGGAAGCATTACACGATTCACTAGATGGACAACCCCCATCAACCCACAACAGGCATACGATTTCTACATGGCAGGAAATGGAACCAGCGTATTAAATTCAAGATATGGTGCAAGTTTAAATATATTAAAAGATAATATTTTGTCTTCAAGCATACCTCTATTTTAGAAATAATGAATAGATAAAAATAAAGATTATAATATATAATTAGTATATATTATATTTATAAATGAATTTACCACCCACACAAGCAGATACTGGTATATCAAATATAGTTCAAAAAAGTATACAGAATGTAGGAAATGCAGTTGCAAGTATTCGCGATAATGTTTCGACTGCAGTTACTGGATTTAATCAGCCTGCAGCACCCACTGAATTTAATTATTCTAACACAATTATTGCAAAATTTGCCTTCCTTATTTTGGTTGTCATTGTCTTTTTATTTTTTTTAAATTTAGGCATTAATTTAATTGGTTATTTCACATCCTTTTCGACGAATCCATATTTAGTATCTGGAATGTTAGACGGAAACGTTTCTGCTGTTATCCCCCAAGACCCAAAAAATAGTGATTCTGTATATTTACAGCGTTCTAACAATCAAGCTACTGGTGCTGAATTTACCTGGTCCATATGGTTGTTTATTAATGATTTCCCCAAGGATCAATCATATCATCATATCTTTAATAAGGGTGATATAAATTTTGACAGTAATGAATTAGCTTTGAATAATTCGCCAGGATTATACTACGGTGGACCGAATAACGGAACAAATGCTATTCATCATGGCGTCGATCCTATTACTGAAGATACGAATGTTCTTACTGTTTTATTAGATGTTACTGACTCTCAACAGCCAGTTAATATACCAATTGATAATATCCCTATACAAAAATGGGTGAATGTAATTATACGCTTAGAAAACACTATTTTAGATGTTTATGTAAATGGAACAATTGCTGGTAGAACCGTTTTACAAAGCGTTCCTAATCAGAACTATTATCCTGTAAATGTTGGCCAAAATGGAGGATTCCCTGGAACCTTATCTGATTTACGATATTTTGCAAGGGCATTAAATGTCTTTGATATACAGTCAATCGTATCAAAGGGACCTAGTACTAAAACTAGTAAACTCAGCAGTAATGTTAAATCAGCAGATATTTATAATTATCTATCGAATATGTGGTACACCCATCGTCTATAATAAGCAATTTGATAAGGATTAAAAATTTATAAATAAATATATAATATAATTATTTATAATATGTCTATAACTGATATTTGTTTAAACCAAATATGTCAGCAACGCAAATTACAAATGTTGTTAACAACACCACCCACTCGTTATACACCAAATAATCCCTATGTAGATTTTCCGCAATTTACAAAACAACAATTTGATATGCGCCGGAAAGCCGAAATACTAAAATATAAAAATCCAACACAGTCAAACCGACAAACAAGGGCGCAACGGTGGGCTAACATTGTAAACGGCAAAGCCCAATCAAATTCTTATCCAGATATTCATTTAACACAAAAACGCGTTGATTCTTTTGGAAATGTTACATATACTCCAATTACTGTAAAGTATCCAGATTATTATACATCGGTTTATGATATATCGAATCATGGTTTTGTATATACAATTGTTCCAAATGCAAGACTATGTGTTCAAGATTTATTAATACCCACGCCAACATCGTCTAGTGATGTTCCTGGTCCAATAATGAATCTATATTATGATGCTAATGTTCCGTTATATAATTACGTGAATAATCGGAATTATGGCATACTTAATAATGATTCAAAAAGTAGCATGTGGAAAATTATATCTCCTGAAAATACACTTGTTCCAAATTCTGTTCAAACCCACGTTATGTATTTATACATCAAAGATGGAATAGATAATCCTGCATATTTATTCAACATTGATATTCCAATAGCTATGTATATTGGTGCAGTAACCGAATATAATTATACATCCGCTCCATCTGATTTTAATATAACAGCTTCATTAAACATAAATTCAAGCGACATTGTTGTTTATTATAACGATTTAGCAGTACAAACAAATAATTTAAAATCACCAAATTATAAAATAAATAGTCATCCGGTAAATACTACAACCACATCATTTTCGTTTGATGTTTCGTATAATTCATCTTATCAAGCTATTTATAATATTGGAACATTATCACTATCGAATTTATTGTTGTATACACAACCAGGGTATATTTATGACATTCAAATAACTTGCACTATAAACGCACCAGCAACAAATAATTTGAATTATGTAGCAGCTTTTCCAAACACAACTGCAGGACTTGTTTTTAATTATTTTCCAAGTAGCACAGAAACATATGGGTGTGATATAAATACTACACAATATCCGACAATTCAAAATGGAATAATAATAACTGGAATTCCACAAGTATAGCCCATGTTCCACTGTGTATTACACCCTTGAATATTTATACCAGTGAAGATTTGAAACCGCACAAATTTGGTATTAAATGGTCATTGGTGTATATCGAGATACGATTTCTTTGCTCATTCTATAATATTCATCCGCATTTTCTGGATGGGTAGATAAATCATATTCCAACTCATTTAATCTATTTATTATAACATAAGTCATATAGGTTAATTTATTAATGTAACTTAAACAATTATCTACTTCAATATCCCAATCCTTAATCGTTTTTCTATGATAAAAAAACTTGTCTAATATAAATTCTGGTTTATCAAAGAAAATCATGAATTCATAATTTACATTTTCCCTCTCATTCAATGAAAAAAAAGTGGTTGTGATTTGTCTTATAATTTCTAAAAGTTTCTTATAATTTTCCTTTATTTCAATCGTAATTGTATCCCATTTATCGCCATAAATAAGGATATCAATAAGCCATTGAAAATTTTCCAAATTATGAATTCCAAATGTAGCAGGTTCTCCAAAAATGCAGTAGTTTTTTAATTTTTCATAATTGGTTTTGGCATTTTTATAGTGTTGCCATTCATAATCAATTCTATGCAATTCGTTATCAGTATCATCAATGTTATTTATTTTATAGTAATTTGTAATCGTATCGTAAATATTATTGTCATGCGTTTTTGTTGATAACTTTCGAATCGTATCAAACTCTGATTTTAAATTATCTATTTTGTAGGATGGCAAAACCTCCTCAAAATAACTTCCGCCACGAATGTTTTCAATTCCATAGTAGTACATATACTGTTTTACTATCTTATCCAAGTCGAATACATCGACAAATGGCACTGCATCCAATATGCGAATGGGTTTTAAATATGGAAAAAATACGGAACATTCCAGTAATAGAATATCGTCTTTTTTTATAGGTGATTCATAGATTAAAAATTGTTTATTATCATCCTGCGAGTTATGAAATGATACCGAAACTATATGTATAAATTGATTGATATTGTTCGTTAGCATTTTACTTTGGATAGATAGTAAAATTTGTTTATATTTTTTTTAGTAAAAATATAAAATTGGGTTATTATTTTATTTCATACATTCCTCTTTGTTTGGAAACGAACTTCCTGACAAGCATTTATCATCTTCGTTTATTTCTACGCAACCGCGTTTGCCAGCATATTCGCCCACAAAACACCACTTTGTCTTTTTGGCAGAAATCGAATTCTGAACAGGATTGGTGGTACTATCAGGTTTCGGTGGGGGGTTTATCATTTTTATTGGTTTATTGTTTAATAATTTGTCTAAATCGCCTTTTACATCATCACTAACGTTCTCTTCGCTGGATTTTATCAAAATATTTCCAATTGAATGAACCGTTCCATCTGCTATATCCGATGATAACTTCACACCATCATTCACTACGTCGGCAGTTTTATTTAAAAATACCCCAGACGTATATCCAAAAAAGGTGAGAACTTTCAATGCTAAATAACTAAAAAAATAGGCGAGTTGGACCATTGCATCGCCGATCCAATTGAAAACATTTATCCCTAAAAGAAATAAACTAATAATAACCAATAATACAATGATTATCGTATTGACATTACTAAATAAAAAAAAATATTTTTCTATTTTATTATTATTGGTTAGAGGAGTAGGAGTGGTGGTTGGATAATTATTTGGAAGGGTCTTTGTATATTGTAATTTCTTATCCATTTTGTTATTATATAATATATAATATATACATCTATTCTATTTTGCAAATTTCTCTCACCGCATTTTTAAATTCTGCTGCCATTCCTCTTTCGATAAAGTATTTATTCATTCTTGCAATTTCTTCTTGCATGAATTGATCAGGCGTCTTTGCACACTTTCGATCGTTGCATCTACTGCACAATGCATTTCCATTTTCAAGACTCGATAATCCGCCCTTTTCTCTAGGAATAAAATGGTCAATCTCTACCTTTCCTTTATACCCACACAACTCACATTTTCCTCCACTTCGGTTACGAATCTCCTTTTTATCTTTCTCTGAAAACGAATGACACTTTGTCGAACCAGTATGTTGTTTGTACTTTTCTAGGTTCAACCTGAATGGGCCATCTTTTTTTCCAGTTTGATTATCCCAACAACCGTCATACTTCTCGGTTCGAATTGCCTCGAGAGTTCTACCAGGGTCTCCGTAGGTAGCAGGTGTTCCGTCTGGATTTTTTTTTCCGCCAACTTTGGTGTTCCACCCAACTCCGCCGTCTTCTGCTACTCGTTTATTACAGTAAGCCTGTGCTTCAGGCTGACTCCACCACTCGTCACATTTTTGTAGTAAGAATTCCTTAAAATAATAGGTCAATGAACCATCTTTTGGCCTTTCAAACATTTCGTTGATGGCAGCCACATGCTCATCGCGTGTATATTGGATTGAGTCCATGGTTGTAAATTATATCACTTAGTTATTATAATTATATTGGTTAATGATTTTTCAATTTTTCAACGATTATTATTCAGATAAATATATTTATTTATCTGTAAAAAGAGATTAGAAGATTCGTTTATAAATATAACATTATTTGTCCAAATATAATACAAATACAATGACCTTATTTAATTACATTGACACCTTTTTCTTTATTAGTTTAGGAATAACATTTGTACTTATTTTATTATTGGTATTTCATTTTAAAACATTGATATTAAATTTAGAAAAGAAAAATGATACCATGTTTGAAATCATTAACAATATCGTTAAGGAAATCAATAATATGAAGAGTGTTGAACAAAATTCCTTCCCTATGCATCCATCATTTTCAGGCGAAATGGGAAATATAAATGAATTGAATAAATTGTTTTCTACGATGAACACATTTTCTGCAATGCCTGATATACATGGCGATATTAAACCGGTTACAATTCATCTTAACCAGCCTCATCCTGATATTGAAGAGTTGGATAACAATGTTACCGTATCAAAGATTAAGAGTGTAACTATTCACAGTGATGATGGTGATTATTCTGATATTGATGATGATTATATTGGTGAAGATATAGTTGACTACGTTGAACCTGGTGAAAATAATGCAAAAAATGTTTCTATCCCCCAGCTAATCGATGAGGATGATGGGGATGATGATGATGATGATGATGACGACGAGGATGATGATGATGATGAGGACGATGATGATGAGGACGATGATGACGATGATGATGATGAGGATGACGATGAGGATGATGATGATGGCGTTGTTGTAAGCAGTGACGTGAATCCGATTAAAATCGTAAACAACCCTGTAAATACTCTCCAAGAAGAGGTTAGTGAGTATGTTGATGAAATCATAAATGGGGCATCTACTAAAATCGTAAATATATCTTTTACTGCCAGTGATAATGCAAACGTCAATAAAATAACTATCCCTGATGAGTTTGAAACTGATGATATGCCTGCACTGGTTGATATTACTGCGGTTGAATCGGTTACGCCAGCAATTGAACTAGATGGTGATACTACTGCTACTACTAATAGTAAACCAGACTACAATAACCTTACCGTTACTGAACTAAAATCAATGGTAGCATCCAAGCATCTAGCAAACAACCCCAGCAAATTAAAAAAGAATGAATTAATCCAATTATTACAAAAAAATGACGATAAATAAAGTCTAATATATATATTATTAGAATAAACATGAATTCTTTATCATACACTGATTATTCGGTTTATCAAGATTTATACCCACAAGCAAAAACATCTTTAGGATATAATACAAATAATAAATATCCATCTTTTCCACCAATCATGAACGACGGTCGTGCGATTGTAGCATCATATCAACCAGAGGCCGTCGCCAATGACGAATTAATTAAGAAAAATAATATTGGATCGAATTGGGAATATCGCCAATTTTTAACAAAAAATGCACTCGCCATTATTAACCAAAATTTTACGGAAACATCAAACGACATGGGATATTACAAGCGATTTGCTGATGCGCCCATTGCCAATAATACATACGACACTACAAATACTGTTCCTTATTTATACAAGTCTTATTCAGATAATAACAAACCCAAGGGTTACGTAACTAGTGATTTAAAAACGGAATATCTATCCAGAGAGCAATTGAACAGTCGGTTATCATCCACCGTTATTACCCAAGATGAATTTATTCGCCAATAAAAAATTATTATTGAAGGGAAAAAAATAAATAGAAACCAGATGATTCTATTTATTCATAAGAGATGACTGACAAAAAACGAGTTCTCAGTTTTGACGTTGGTATTAAAAATATGGCATATTGCATGTTTGATATTTATGATACCCAACCCATCAGCATTCATAATTGGGGTATTATTAATTTAATGGATACATCAGCAAATACAGTTGTCGAGTGTCTATGCAACTATATGATTCCTGCAAAAACGAAAAAGGGTATGCCTAAGATTTGTAATCGAAAAGCGAAATTTAGTAAAGAATCCATGTATTTTTGTGAAAAACATGCGAAAATAAAAAGTGAATATTTGATTCCTACAAAGGAGTGTTCTCCAACATCAATCAATAAATTGAGGGTTGATAAAATACATGAACTTTATAATAAATATAGTATCCCTCTTCCAACCACTAAGCAAAATCGCCCTGAATTAATTGAAAATGCAAATGCCTGGTTCTCTAATAAGTGTTTACAAATAATAAAACCTGCCGAAAAAAAACGTGCCGATGAATTTGATTTAATCAACATTGGTCGTAGTTTAAAACTAAAATTAAAGGATATGCAGGGAATAGATGATGTAACACATGTTATTATAGAAAATCAGATATCACCGATTGCAAATCGAATGAAAACAATCCAGGGTATGTTAGCACAATATTTTATTATGCAAAATGATAATATTATCATAGAATTTATATCGTCCGCAAATAAATTAAGCCAATTGGTGAAAACCTATCAACCCTTACAAAATACATTGATACCACTACTGCATTCAGATGCAAATGAAGGGGGTGCTGCAGGATCACAAGAAATAACAATGGAAAGAGAGAACCAGAACTTACCAAAAACAAAAAAAACTCCCAATTATAAAAAAAATAAGACAGATGGAATCGCAACATGTAGCCACATCATTGATCGGTATGATCAATTTCATAAGTGGAAATATATGTTAAAAAATAAGAAATCTGATGATTTAGCCGATTGTTTTTTACAAGGTATTTGGTATGTTCGAAAAATGAAATTTATAGAATAATAATAAGGGGAAATTAGATAAAGGTTCTCTGATTATATGTATTCAAGTCAAGAACTTATGATAGATATCCAAACTATCCAGAATGATTTTCATACATTGGCTTATTTGTACGATTCCAATAATATTCCAAGTTTTATTATAAAAAAACAATTTAGATCCCTAGTAAACCAAGGATCTAACACAAGCGAAGTAGTAAAACGGTCATTGGCGAAAATGAAACCAACCGAGAGAGAACACTTTATAAAAAAACAAATTGAATTATGGGATTTTTGATGTCTTTTTGTCGAAAAATATATTTATAATCAAAAACAAAATAAAAAATACACAATCATTCTATTATGCGATATCTAAAAACAATATTAAATCGATTTTTGCCAAAACAGGTTCCCAAACCGATGGGCAGATGGGGCAATGAAAAATGTCATGTAAAAGTGGACCAAAAAATAGATTTATCAAATGAAGACCATTGTGGCCCATGTGGACAATATGCATTATTAAAGACGGAATTGAACAATAGAGAAAGTAGCCTCATCGATAACAAAAAATCGAATTAGATCAATGAAACAAAAATAGGATGAAATAAAAAATTATGCGGAATAGAACTTAAATACAAAACTTTTAGAATAATATACAATATGGAGATTATCGACATTGGATTAAATGATTTAGAACCACTAAACCTCCATTTATCATCTGATGGAGAACCTAGTACAAAATCTGTAAATTTCGGTCCAGGCATCGAGTTATTAATGAATGATAAGGCAAAGGCATCTTCGTCTCAAAATATTAATGTAGATTTAGGCGATTTGGATAGATTAGAGAATGAATTGAATGATTTATCTGGTAAATCAAGTGATGGTTCTCATGGTGAAACAAAAACATTGAATGGATTTACAAATAATTTATTTAATATGGCAGGTTTTACCGATGTTAAACAAAATGCAGCCACCAATGAATTCATCAATGATTCGAAACTTGGATCTGCTACTGCAGAAAGTATTGGAAATGCAAAGACGTGGGATGGCTTTACTAAGCTTAATGAAATACCATTGAATACTGAACGTTCATCAGCGAATATGACCGATCGCGAAAAACGAAGAAAAAAGCGCATGATGATAAAGAAATTGGAGGAGTGGTACAGCAAGGGTGCAATTAAGACATCTTCTCACTTATCTATGGAATCTGCATATGAAGAGGTTGAGGATGAATATGAGACTGTTATGGATGATAAGCGTAAAAAGGACAGTATAAAGTTGCAAAAATGGTGGTTCATGACATTTGTGAATTCCATTGAATATGCAAATGCAGCATTTAATCCGTTTGATGTGAATTTGGATGGTTGGGGAGAGCAAGTGAATGAGGATATTGATAGTTATGAGGAAATTTTTTCAGAGTTGCATGAAAAGTACAAGGGTGGTAAGTTGGCCCCTGAAATATCATTGTTGCTACGTCTAGGGTTTAGTGCATCTGTTGTACACTTTACTAACAAGGCATTGTCAAGCAGTGTGCCTGGTTTTAATGATGTTATTCGTCAAAGCCCAGAGCTAATGCGCGCCTTTACGAATGCAACAGTTAGTTCTATGAGTCAGCAATCGCCTGGGTTTGCTTTTGCAAACAATTTGATGCAGGATCATAATAACAAGCCTCGTGGACCTCCGCCACCTGCTCCTGTAGAAACCAAAAATATGCCTGCACCCAATCGTGGACCTTCCATGGTATATACTGAGGCACCAGGAAATCGCCAAGACATTAATGCAGCAAGAGGCGCAATGTTTCAAGAGCAGGGGGTGAATATCCAATCCCAGTATCAAAGCGCGAATGAGCAACCTCGCAGTCTACGACCACCTCAACAATCAAATAATGTGCAAAATGAAATGTTTTCGCAACCACAGAGACAGCAACAGCAACAACAGCAGCAGCCTACATCACACCGTCCAGAAATGCGTGGACCACAAACAACTGATATTGACAACATTTTATCCAATTTGAAGGTCCGTAATGTAGATATTCACAATCAGCCTGCCAGTGTTGAAGACGATTCTATGATTTCAATTGGTTCATTGAAAGATATGCAAAATCCCAATATGCCCAAACGCAGTCGCAGAAAGCAGCGATCTGATAAAAATGTCGTTTCTCTAGATATATAAAGTATTGCTTTGTATAAAAATTGATTCATAACAAATATAAATAATATTATACTATTATAACAACGATAGTATAATAAAATGGCATCTGTAAACAAACAACAATTTAAAACCGCTCCTACTTACGGCGTCTATACAAATGCAGCGCTTACTATGAAGGTGAACCTTTCCATAAACGAGGTAGGAAAAAATATAAAACAAAATTTAGAATATGTCATTTCCAAAAAAACAGAGGGTAGGTGCATTAAAGAGGGGTTTGTCAAACCCAATTCCATTCGTGTTCTAACCTATTCAAGTGGAATCGTCCAGGGCGATCTTATTGTATTCGAAACTGTATTTGAATGCAAACTATGCAACCCTGTTGAGGGTATGAATATTACCGATTGTGTCGCAAAAACAATTACGAAGGCTGGTATCCATGCTGAAGTGATTGACCAGGATGGTGTTGTTCCAGTAACAGTGTTTATTGCAAGAGACCATCATTTTCAAGATAAATTATTCAATACAGTCATTGAGGGTTCAAAAATAAATGTTCGCGTGGTAGGTTCTCGTTATGAGTTGAATGACCCCTATATTTGTGTTATTGCAAAATTGTTAGAACCGCAAACCGGAAAACAAGGACCTGGTCAAGGGCAAGGGCAAGGAACAAAGCGTCCTATTACCATTTTAGAAGAGTAACCATAGTTCTCCAAAATATACTTGACCTTTATGGTAAGTATATGTTGGAATAGATGGTATGCCTTTATAATATCTTATATTTCAATGCGCTTATCATAAATTGCAAATACATCTTTATCATGCGAAATAACAAATATACATTTTTTATATACCTTGAAATCACGAATGAGTTGAATAATTTCCATCTTTAAATCATTATCCAACGCATTTGTAGGTTCATCCAGAATAAGAATTTTAGATGGTAATACCAAACCGCCAATAAAATTAACCACTTGTCGTTGTCCACCAGACAAGTTCTCTCCCAACAATCCTGCCGATTTGTTTTGAATATCTATATTCTTAAAAAGGTCTCGGATTTTGGGATATTTCATAATAATTTGTAAATATTTGTCACAATGTTCTCTATCTCCACATCCATAAAATATATTTTCGACAACTGTTTTATCAAATAACTTTGAGTTTTGATTCACATAGGCAATATTTCTACGGATGTAATCACCATCTATGTCTTTTATATTTACACCATCTATAAAAATATTTCCAGATTGGGGTTTATATAATTTCAATAGCAATTTCGCAAACGTCGATTTACCATTACCAGATAATCCTGTTATGCCGATTATTTTATTTTCTAATTTCACAGTAATATTCAGGTTTTCGAATAGCATTTTGTCTGATTGTTCATATTTAAATGACACGTTCTCGAATTTAACAATATCAAAGGGTATATCGACAGGATTATATACAGTATCATCCACATGTTTATAATCTATCTTCATTTTATCAAACAAATCTAAGATAAAGTTGGCTCTCGAAATAAAGTCCATAAAATCAGGGAAAGACTGTATTGTTGAACTAAATCGTTCTTTATATAATAACAAAACTGTAAATATAGCAATAAACATGGTAACCGTTATCTGTTTTTGGAAATATAAATGGATGAGGTAACTAATAGCGAGTGATACTATAATAAAAATTATAATATTGCAAACAAAATTAGTATAATTAACCGCTTCGTAATAATCAGCGCCACGTTTAATACCAATTTCAGTAATTTCAGCAAATTCATTCATCTCATTTTCTGAGTTTCCTCTATGAATAATCTTATCCAAATTATTTAAAATATCAATGATTTTCGATTCGCTGTTATTAAAATAAATCTCATAATCATCTCTTAAACCGACTAAATAATTCCAATTATAATATATATATCCAATGGTTAATAAGTTGCATAATAAGAAAAATATTCCAAAAACAGGATTCTTTAAAAAGAAGTATCCGGTAATAATGATCAACAATGTTACATTTGGGAGAACACTATTTACTACATTATAAAAGAGCCCAAATCCAGATGAAGCCATTCGATTAATTGGAGAACTTAGTGTTGTAAAATTTATTTCATCCAATTCTTCGCGATTAATCATAAGAACATATTTTAACAATTGATGGCGCAACCATTGTCTTAATTTTGTTAACACCTTATTTTGTAACATTCTATACACGTTTAAAACAAATAGAGCAAAAGCGGTTACTAGTATAAAATATCGCAAATATTCCCATGCATTCTCACTGTCCTTTTTTTCAATAAATTGGATTAATTTCGCACTTATGAGTGACATTCCATTTATCTGAAAAATGTTAATTAAAAAACTTAATAGAACCAATGCTATTGTCGAATATTTTTGTTCCGTAAAAAATGTGGAAAATAAATAGGATAATATATTCATATATTCGTATATATAGTCATTTATATTTTAATCTAGATATTGTAAATCTATAAAAACAATATAGAATAATTTGTAATTATATTGTATTACTTACAGATATGAATCTAGATCAGATTGAAAATATAAAAAAAACAGTAGAGGCAATGAATAAATTTGACCAATTGGAGATTCTTAAAATATTATCAAAGAACATTTGCAAAATAAATGAGAATAAGAGTGGTGTTTTTGTAAATTTATCATTGTTGCCACAACCGGTTCTACATGAAATTAATGACTATATTCACTATATTAAAGACCAAGAAGATCGTCTGAATAAATTGGAGTGCAAAAAAACTGAATTTAAAAATGCATTCTTCGTAGATAAAGATAATAAAGAGGATTCTAGTAATAAATATATTCCGGTCTATAAATAATTTGGTAACAAATGTCTAATTCTTATTTGAATGGCATATTCTTTCAATCGAATGAAATAATGGATATAATTGATATTAAAAAATTCGACCCTTATGTTCTCTCAAAGGAAAAAAAAGATTGCCTATTTTCAGAAGTTGTTATAAATACTATAGAACCATCAGTTATTATTATGCCTCCTATTATTTCCGAAAACAATTGTAAAATAACCGTAAAAACAGTTTCTGATCTAGCGATTGAACCTGCTGAGAATATTGATCAGGTGTCTATCGTAAAAACAGCACGCGAAAGGGACGATCTTATTTATGTAAAACAAGATGATACACTCTTTTGGTGTTTATATATTTTGCATCATGGATTTTCGGATTATCATAATATCGGTAGAAACTATGGTGTGAAAGAATTGGAAGAAAAATCAAAAATTTATGATTTCGTAAAAACAAATCCACTTCTTATTAAGAATACAAATACAAAAATCACAAATGTTGCCATTAAAGAAATTATATCAGAATTAATATCTGTCCAACGAAAAATGTCATATCAGTGCATGATTGCATCACTTGTGTATTACCAAAAGAATTTGATTATAGTTGATAAAACAAAAACATCTATGATTGAGTTTTGGATAGATAGAGATAATATTCCATCAATGGAAAGTGCCGATTTGTTGCAAACCAACGTATTATATCGCGATGAGCGTGGAAATTACAAATTGCAACTAGAAAATATTTCTATTTCTAAGATTATGGATATGAGATCAACTATGTATATATGGGAATCTTATGATAAACCATTAAGGGGTCTATCCTCATACAAAGTTCATGAACTAGAAGATATTTGCAAAAAATTAAAGATTGATACGATATCGAAAAAATACAAAAAAAATGAATTGTATGAAGCGATTCAAAACAAAATTGGTTTGAACTTTTCATAAAGACTGTCTTCTGAATTTATTATATTAAAAATGGATATAGAGAGTTTACCCATTATATACTTGTAAGGGAAGAATGGTATTAGCACTTGTAGCTCAGTTGGTTAGAGCATCGGTCTTATGAGCCGAAGGTCTGCGGTTCGAAACCGCACTGGTGCACCAATAAGCATCGATGGCCGAGTGGTTAAAGGCGCAAGACTTAAGATCTTGTTCTTCGGATTCGTGGGTTCGAACCCCACTCGATGCATTTTTTATATAAAACTGTCCCTATGCCAGTTTTATATTATTATAATTATAATAAAAAGAAAATAAAGAATTTGGAAATACTACTAGTATATTAGTAAAATGCAAACTCCGGTCGCCGAGATCAAAAAGAAGAATGTTTTTGTATTAGTTCCTGCATTTCCATGCCAGTTTAAAGCTGCGGTCAATTATATGTTGGATTCTGGAAAATTCAATGTATTGGGACTTACAAATGAAACCGACGCTGACTATTTACGGTTTAACATAAGAACATTAAATGAAAATTTTCAATTAATCCCAAATTTACCAGTTACTTATCCTATTATTGAAAGTGCTGTTATTGCATATTCTCTTGAATTGACCAAGTTAAAACAGCAAAACAATATTCCGGATCTTATTCTTGCACATGTGGGTTCAGGAATGGAATCACTTATATCCGATATATTTCCTGGCGTACCATTAATTGGATATTACGAATGGTATTCTGATTATAAGCTTTCCAAGGAACCACTATCGATTGCAACAAACCATTACCATAATTATTACCTGCATAATTTTATTAAAAACAGTAGTGTTGTGGTTACCCCTACTCGTTTGCAGCGAAAACAGTTTCCAAGCGACATACAACATCGCATGATGATTTTGCATGAAGGAATTGACACTTCATTTTATAAACCAACCAGAGAAATAATAACGAAAGATAAAAAGGTCATTACCTACGTGTCGCGTGGGTTGGAGCCTAGGCGTGCATTTTTGCAGTTTATTAAAATTATGAATTTGGTTTTGCAGATTGATAGCAATATTGTTGTAAAAATTATTGGAAATGATAAGATGTATTACAAGGAAGAAGGGTTTTCCGAAATTTCATACAAACAAGAGGCCATTCGTATTCTCACCGAAGGAGGTACGATTGATAAGGTACAATTTATGGACGCTCAGACAAACGCAGTTACATTGAAAACATTGCAGGAATCTGACCTACATATTTATTTTTCTATTGTTGCGATACCATCGTGGTCATTTTTAGAGGCATTATCCACTGGTTGCGTAGTATTAACGTCTAATACTGGCGTTGTTGACGAATTTTATTGGAAGGATAAGCCCAACTTTTTCTTTACTGATCACGATAATTACTTTTCGTCACGCGATACCGTATTAAAACTATTGTATACCGACAATTCACAAACTAGACGAAATGCTAGAGAATATATGTTGCGAAACTACAACAATACTATGTGTGAGCGAAAGTGGGGTGATCTAATCGAAAGTTTATTGTAAGCATTTTTATTCTATCCCTATTATAGAATAAAAATATGAATAGTCTAGAGAATCTGGTTATTTATTGGATAAATTTGGACAAGTCTAAAGACCGTTGCAAATATATGAAAACAGTTCTCAAAGACCCTGTTTTCGAGAACATTCCTACCCATCGTGTATCAGCATTTGATTCAGAAAAACATGATTATGTGGACCGCCTTATATTGACGACAGTTCCTCCACATATGAAACCATCCGCCTACGGTTGTCTTATATCGCACCTAGACGCAATATATAGGTTCTCTAAAAGTAAGTATGATTATGCAATAATATTTGAGGATGATATTTCTCTTGAATTTAAGAAATATTGGAATAAATCTCTGAAAGAAATAGTAAACGATTGCCCCACTGATTGGGAAATTATTCAATTGGGATATGGGTTAAATAACAATGATCCGACCGCGTTTCCAAAAAAGGAATACACGCCTATGAAAATAGGGAATTATTCACAAACCCTGAGCTATATTATTTCCAAAGAAGGCGCACAACGTCTTATGAACGATATTTATATGGATGGAAAATATAAAATCTATGATAATATTTGCCAAGAAGCGGACAACTTTTTATTCAACACTTTGAGAACCTATACTTATAGAATACCCTATTTTACAAACAATACCGATTTTGTTTCTACAATACATAATGAACAGGTTCTCGGAAGTAAAATATCAAAAGAAGTTATTCGAGAAAAACTGGATAAGATCTTTGGGAAAAAATCCAAAACAATAAAAAAGAATATAAAATGGCGTGCAACGAGGTGCATAAACGGTAAGCGGAAAATAGGCATATTTACTGAAAATACAAATAAATAAAAATTGAATCAAAATAAACACTTCATCAGAAACAAAATAAATATATCCAATTATTACATATAACAACGAATCTATTTATATAATGAAACAACATCAAATGCATACTAATAATAAACCGGTTGAACAAAAAACGACTGCGCAATTGAAAACTGAATTTGAAGAAATCGTTGGCCATTATTTAGCTAGTAATCCCATTCTTCCAAAAATGAACAATAAAATAAGTGAATTGGAAATTCGTTTTGGGTCGAATCCTCGCATCGGAAAACCCATTTCTAAGATCGATTATGATAACGTTATAAAGCAATTATATGCATGTGGATTTAAACCTGAATATGAAAATGGCATACAAATTCTACGCATTCGAAATCAATTTATTGACCCCAAAACCGGTTTTACGAAAATGTCGAATATTCGTGCAGAAATTGTTGGCATTGAACTCATCCAAGAATATTGTCATAGCAATAGTATTCAAAAAATCATAGATATGCCAAGCCATTCATTTAATAAAGTAAAATTTACGCAGAAAACAACAGCAACTAAAACAAATGGTGAAATTATCCGACCCTCTGATAATCCAGATTTTAATTTCCGCACATCTTATCAATTTGAACAAGATTTCCATACGAGTTCTCCTATGATAAATAAGATTGTTCGTGATTGGAGCGACAATAAGAAAGAATTCCGTTGTTTAAATCGTGTGCGTTTTATTCATCCAGATTATCCGGTTTTTGTAGACCTCAGTATCGTTAAGATGTCCAAGCGATCAAATAAAGTAATGATCCCCTATTATACGATACAAGAAGCTGGCGTGTTTAATGGACCAGAAATATATGAAATCGAAATCGAGATTGATAATGCGCGCGTAGGAAGTGGAACACCTTACAATACAGGCAAAGCCTTATTGGATGTAATTCGTAAATGTATACGTATTGTTCTAACTGGATTGCAGGGTTCAAAATACCCAATTTCAGTTACTGAGCGAGATGTTATATTGAATCAATACGCAAAGCTTATTTATGGCGACGATTTTACGCAAACAAAGCGAATTCCGTTTATTGGTCCAGATTCAAATACCCTTCAAACCGAAAATATATTACCAGTGAATGAAAAATCCAATTTGCCGAATATTCGAAGTGGTTATACGGTTACTGATAAGGCGGACGGTGATCGTAAAATGTTGTTTATTAATAATGAGGGGAAACTCTATTTTATTGATAAAAACATGTATATTACATTTACTGGTTCTAAAACTATCGAAAAAACCATCTTTAATACATTAATTGACGGAGAGCATATTAAGTATGATAAAAATCATAAATATATAAATCTATACGCAGCATTTGACCTCTATTATTTAAATAAAAGATCCACAAGAGAATTATCGTTTGTGAACAGTGAACCGATTAGTAAAGACAATCCTGAATCGAAATATCGATTATTGTTATTAAATAAGTTGATTGAAATCATGAAGCCTGTATCTATTTTGAATGACACGCCTAGTCAAACATTATCAAACGATTTACTTATAAAATGCAAACAATTTGAGATTGCCGATGATAAAAAAACCATCTTTCAATGTTGTTCCAACATATTGTCAATTATGAGCGATGATCTGTATGAATACAATACGGACGGCATGATTTTTACCCCTATTCATTGTGGGGTGGGCGCCAGTAAAAGTGGTTCAGCCGGTCCGATTGAGCGAAAAACGTGGGCAGAATCATTCAAGTGGAAGCCTGCACAATTTAACACAATCGACTTTTTGGTTTCAGTTAAAAAAGATAAAACAGGAAAAGATGAGATACACCATGTTTTTGAGGATGGTGTCAATTTGCAAGGTTCTACGAATATGCTACAATACAAGACTCTCATCTTACGATGTGGGTTCAATCCAACGATTCATGCATCCATGAATCCTTGCCAGGCAATTTTGGATGATAACATCATCATTCCAGATAATCTAGATAAAGATGAAACGTATAAGCCAGTTCCATTCCAACCAACTGAACCCTATGATTCGAATGCCTGTTTTTGTAATATTTACTTGAAACGCGATTCTAGTAATATGATCATGAAGACGGAAGAAGGTGAATATTTTGAGGAAGATATGATTGTTGAATTTAAATATATTATGGAAAATTCAGTTGGTTGGAATTGGGTTCCCTTGCGTGTAAGATATGATAAGACCGCTGACTTGCGAAATGGAGGACGCAATTACGGAAATGCGTATCACGTTGCTAATAATAATTGGCATTCTATTCATAATCCGATTACCGAAAAGATGTTATCTACTGGCGAAGGTATTATTGAATCTAGTTTAAATGACGATGTCTATTATAATCCTACTACAAAGGAAACAACGACGCGCGGATTGCGTGATTTTCACAATTTATTTGTTAAAAAGAAGTTGATTCGTGGCGTTGCCCATAGAGGTGACACACTTATTGATTATGCGGTAGGCAAAGGTGGAGATTTGCCAAAATGGAATAGTGCAAAATTATCATTTGTTCTAGGAATCGATATTAGTATCGATAATATTCACAACCATTTAAATGGGGCATGTGCTAGGTTCTTAGAATCCAAGAAAAAATACAAGGATATGCATGATGCGCTATTTGTGGTTGGAAATAGCTCACTAAATATTCGGTCTGGACAAGCATTTAATAGTGAAAAAGATAAAATGGTGATTCGTGCCGTCTTCGGAAATGGACCGAAGGACCCCCAGGTTCTTGGACGTGGTGTTTATAAACAATATGGTAAAGTGCAAAGTGGATTTAATATTAGCTCATGCCAATTTGCTATGCATTATTTCTTTGAAAACAAACGAACCCTACATTCGTTTTTACGAAATTTGGCCGAATGTACTCAATTAAACGGATATTTTATCGGAACGTGTTATGACGGTCAGACTGTATTCAATTTATTAAAAACGAAATCCAAGGGTGAAGGAATTACTATATTCAAAGGAGAGCGAAAAATATTTGAAATTACCAAAGAATATGATCAAACTGGATTTCCTGAGGATGAAGAGTCGCTAGGTTATGGAATTAACATTTTCCAAGAAAGCATCAATAAAGTATTTCGTGAATACCTAGTAAATTTCAAATATCTGGTTCGTATTATGGAGGATTATGGGTTTATCCTCGTGAAAAAGGACGAGGCTTTACAAATGCAATTGCCAGATAGCACCGGACTATTTAATGAACTCTATCAATATATGGAAAATGAAATGAATACAAATAAAGAGGCTAGAACCTATTATGGCGAATCGAGATATATGTCGAATGAAGAAAAACGAATCTCTTTTATGAACCGTTATTTCGTATTTAAAAAGGTTCGCAATGAAAATGTAGAAAAAATTGCCAAAATATTAGAAAATAATGAAAAACAGTCAGAGGAAAGACGAGAAGAGGTTATGGCAGATATTGAATCTGAGGTAACAAAATCGTCTAGTCAACTACAATTAGAACCTGCTAGTGAAAAACTATCGATTACTATTCCAAGAAAAATAAAGAAAAAGGTGGTATTGGATAAGTATTCTGTAACAGAAGAATCGAAAAATAAACCATCACTAGTAAATGAGCCAATTGTAATAACAGAACTAAATCCTACAGGTGAACCGATCAAATTAAAGATAAAACGTCCTACTAGGAAATAATTTTGACTATTTGCGACATCTGGGTTCCATCTATTTTTCTATCGGTATCATTACGGTTTCTGTAAAAAATAAAATCCTTATTTTTTAAATGATCATACACCTTCTCAAACTCGCCATGATAGTCTGGCACATATGTATATTTTTCAGGAACTATTTTAATCATTTTTATATCAGGCAAATGGTCTTTTATAAAGATGCCAATCGCAACATCGTCGATTATATCACTTCGTACAAGATCTACTTTTTCAACGAGTCTATTTATAACATTTTTTGACATTATAATGCTTGTGCCAGATGCAAAATTAACATCATATATTTTCTCATCAGTTTTATCAACATCAATCGATTCAACACTGAACGTTAAACCGCTTCCATAGTCGATGGGTTGCTTTGCTAGTTCTGACGTTAATAGTTCAAAATTAATGATTGTGCTAATATTGCTTCTTACTACATAGTCGTAATGATTATATTCATCTTTAAAATAAGAAAATGCTAGTTTTGTTTTATCAGTAATTCCTGGAACATAACTTTCTTTACCTTTTATAAAAAGTACATTGTTCTCTAATTTGTACGGTTCTTCCAACGTCTCTGAGAATGTATAATACACAGTTTTTACGTTAGAAAAGTTTTTATAATATTCTTCGGTAATTCGCTTCATATTGTCATACTCGTCGCTGCCGGATGAATACAATACTAAATTAAAAAAGCGAATATTTGATTCCATATTTTCTCGTTTTTGGCTGGGAGGAGTATCTACTAAATCAGCATACTTATAACCGATTATAGTTATTGGTAAATATTTTGGACTGTAGAATGCGAGCAAAATAATCATCATCGTAATAAAAAATAATAAACATGCATGTATTTTCATTTTCTACTATTATATTATTAGATAAATAATATAGATTTTTTTTTCTTTACTATAAAAGTAGAATCATTAAACCAAAAATTATAGAATGACTTATTATTTATTGCCGAGAACCAATCCATCTATAATAAAATTTATTAATTGTGAAAGTACAGACAATATTCCTGGTGCAACCATATCCAATTCATTGTCTAGTTTTCTCTATGATATCAAGGGTAAATTAAATAATTATCCTGATTTATGGGACGTATTTAAAAAATATACAAATCCGTACGAGTATATACATAGTGTCCCACCCTATAGAAAAAAAAATATATCTAAATATAAGCCATTATCGCGTTCTTATTTTAAAATGATAGAGATGATTAATCTATTTGATATTAAATATGTAACCAAACCTGCTATAAATGCGTTTCATCTAGCTGAAGGTCCTGGTGGATTTATTGAAGCCATTTTAAACATTCGCCAGTGCCCACAAGACAAATATATTGGAATGACTATATTAGATGACATTAGCGATCCGAACATACCTGGATGGAAAAAAAGTAATATGTTTTTAAAGAGAAATGCGAATGTTTCCATTGAAGCTGGTGCTGATAATACTGGTAACATATTATCAATTGCCAATTTTAAGTATTGTAATGAAAAATATGCATCATCTATGGATTTGATTACCGCGGATGGAGGATTTGATTTTTCATTTGATTTCAATAATCAAGAAATATCCATTGCGCAATTATTATTTGGACAAGTATGTTACGCACTGATTATGCAGAAACAAGAAGGGAATTTCATATTGAAAATTTTCGATTGTTTTATGCAGCACACTATTGATATCATTTATTTGTTATCAGCATTTTACGAAAGGGTCTATATTATAAAGCCAAATACTAGTCGATATGCAAACTCGGAAAAATATATTGTATGCAAGGGATTTATATATTCAAAAAATGATTCTTTTTATCCTCTCCTATTAGAAACGTTTACTAAAATGATCCAATTACCACAAGATAAATATATTCGCCGTTTTTTATCTATTCCAATTCCCTATTATTTTTCAATTAAATTGGAAGAATTGAATTCTGTATTTGGCCAGAAACAAATAGAAAATATCCATTTTACTATTTCATTTTTGGAACAACGCAACAAACAAGATAAAATAGAAAATCTAATCAAAGTAAATATTCAAAAGTGTATCCAATGGTGTAATCGAAACAATGTTGAATACAATAATATGAATAATATTAGTCAAAAATCAATAGATGATGATAGTCATATATCAGAACCGGAAAATTGATTTATTTTTTACGATAAAAAAGAAATCAATCAAAATGAACCAACAATATATATCTAGATTGCCTAGAGAAATTCAGATCTTGATAGGAGAATATAATGTAGACCATAGGAAAATTATGAATTGGGTTTTACATGATATAAGAAAAATATCACATTTCCAGTCATTTTACTGGACATTGCGAGAGATAGAATGCATGGAATATTGTGATATGTGTAATCGATTTTTGTCAGGTCCAGTATTCACTTTTCGTTGCTCATACAATTACAAGTTTTGTTCATCTGTATGCATTGAACAATCTGAATGGTACAATTCGTATAATTAGCCATAGTCATAGTCATAGCCATAACCAAAGATGGCATTTTTTATTTGATTATTTCTTAGAAAACGTACATATTTGAGGACCATATTTTGGTATTTTTGGGTAAGTCGTATTTGGATATCCGATTTTATCCTTTTTCGTGTATCCACTTTCACCCACACCATATGCAACCGCATTATCAATATTTACACCATAGGCGCCTCTAAATAGTTGGGTATTGCAAGTTATTGTATTATATCGTTTACGCAATATTAATGAACTCGAGCTAACACCGCCCTGTTGAGCAAATTGAGGATTATTCGGTTTATAAAAGATGGGTATGTATAGCGGCTGTATTCCAGGTTTAACAATTGATGTAAATACCTGATCTATTGGATTAGTTTGTGTATTAGTGGGTGCAGTAATACGTGTATTTGGATAATTTCCTGCATTAAATCCAATTGCTTGCTGAATTGCATTATTTAATATAATAAATCCTGGAACAACTGCGTAAGTGGGCATTGTCCATGAATTAACAAATGCACCATAAGCATCTTTTGGCATAGAAATATTGTTTTGCATTGCCGCATATATACTACCACCAGTGGCTGTTACTTGTAATTCAATTACATTTAAAAAGGTGTTGTATGCAATATTTAATAGGTATATATGAGATTGTGTAGTGGCGTCCAATAAGTAATGATAATTCGAATCCATTGTTAATTTTAATTGATGATTTAAATCTTCCACTTGATAATAACCATGAGGAACAGTAACTGTGTAGTTTAATGTATCTACCCATTGATATTGGAATGAAACATCATTTTGGATATAATATCTCTGACAATGATTAATGCCATTTGCAGAATATATATTCGATACTGACAATGCATCGCCAGGTGTAACCTTTGAATCACCTATGCGAACATAATTATATTGATTTTGATCAAATTTTCGGTTTCGACTTACTAAATATTGATTCGTGGACGTATAATAAGTATCATTGTTTTTAGTAATATCAAACTGACGCTTTATGATGCCGCTACTACGAACACGACGTCTTGCATTTGTTGCAACACATTCATTTGGATCAAGACATTTACCGAATGCCTCGGTATTATTGTTTACTAAATTATAATCTAATGTCATGACTAAATCTTTAGGGTTATTCTTTGATGTATTTACAATGGTTCCATTGGGACGATTAATATCGTCGATTTTGACAGATGTTCTCTGATAACAATTCGATACATCACCAGTAACTATCTCTTTTCTATATATTTTTAGCGGCATTGGGTTGAACAAAATATTGGTAGCTATAGTAGACGATACTTTTGTATTATTTTTAATAATTCTACTTGTTATTTGTGTAAATGTTTTACCTTTCCAGGGAATAATCGGTATTTCATTCATATTTAATCTTGCTGACATTTTTATGATAATATATATATTATATTATATATGTATTTATGAAAATAAACAATATTTTTTATATAGTAACAACTATTGGAATACTACTATTTTTTACATTATTAATAATAAGATATTTACTATTTAATATAAATAAACCGATTGTAGAAACATTGAATATTGGTGGCGATTCTTATGATTTTTCGATTAATGCAGAAGGAATACCTGTAGACAAGGACGGTAATCCTGTCTATGATTATCATAAATTAGATTCACTTGGTACAGTATTTTCAAAAAGCATCTCTAAATATGTAAATATTGATCAATTACCTGTATTTATTTCTGGCGTTGATGACAGCGCGAATAATATGCAAAGAAAAAACAATTCGAATTATTTGGACACATTATTAGGGGGTGGGTCTGGATCTGAAAGCGAATATATAAGTAAATTTCCATTTCTTAGTTCAAACTATAAAACACCGACGCTGCCACCAGTTGACAAAAACTATGTAGATAAAAATGTAGTGATCAGTCCACCTAGTCCATTCAGTAATCCAATTGAATTGCGCCAGGGTGCTACAAAAAGAACAAAGCCAGTTTTTGGAAATAATGGCTCTGTTAGTTGCCAAGCCTACTGCGCTGGTAGTGGAAATGGGCGACCATGGAACAATGAATTGCCGCAAGATTGGAACGGTGCACAATGTACATCCGTTTCTGGAAAAGTAAAGAATTTTAAGATTACTATGGATTATCCAACCGCTAACTATAGTATAGATTGTGATTCATCTTGGAACCCAAGTATCGTGGACGTAAGCTGTATTTGTGAAGAGACTGGTTATGGTTGGAAGACTGGCGGTACTGGTTATTTTTTTAACAATGGTTCTGTTAGTTGTAATGATTTTTGCAGCAAAGGTGGCGGTGAGACTGGTGAACTCGTGCCATATAGCTGGTATGGCGCTAAATGCACTGGTGTAGTAAATATAGGAAGTGGTGGTGATTTGGGTGGCTGTGATGGAAAATGGTCGAATAGTTGGAATGGTCAAGTTCCGGCACCCAATGGTACAAATTTTGGAAAATGTCAATGCCAAAGTACTGGATTGGGTTGGAAAGATTACTCGCACACAGACAAACCGAATCTTCCTCCGAATTTGCCTGATAATTCTCAAATAAAATGCACAAGTGACAAAATTTGTGCTGGATTTGAACCTGATGGTAAAGTCTATTGTTATGGAGATAATCGTGGCTGCAAATGGAATCAGAATGATTGTAACACAGACGCTGACTGTAAAGCCAAATATTATCCTGGATTATCGCCCAAGTATACGGACGGCAAACAGTTGAGTTGCCAAAATTATGATAATTTTTGGAATAATTTTATGACATTTAACTTTGACCACTGGCTAAACGATAATCAATTAATGTCTGGTAGTAACTGGGGTTACAAAGTGTGTCCTAGCAAATATGCTATTACTAAAAGTGGTCCAAATACACAATTGGCACGCGCTGGTAGAAATGCGAATAATGGGACTGTGTCATGCAATGATTTTTGCAAAGGTATAAATGGAGGGCCGTGGACATCTAATATTCCATCATCCTGGAATGGAGCCAAATGTGTGGCGGTAGAGAGCAATTTCCGAGATAAAGGTTTAAATTGCGATAATGGGTTTACGGTTGGTGCAAATGACCGTGGATCGAAAGATGGGAAACCAACCTGGGCAGACTGTATATGTACCAATACTGGAAGTGGCTGGAGACCGTCGGTTCCACCAAAAGGAACTATTTTTTGTGGGAGAAATAATGCCTGTGTTGGTGTCGGAAATGATGGATATAGCTATTTATTTGGACATAAACCCTGGAGTGATAACAATGATGGTCGATGCAATAGTAATGCGGATTGTGCAAAATTTAATTGGAATTCCTATAAATATACTGATCGTAAGCGTTGTTCAGATGCGGATAATGACATGTCATGGTGGGCGGACCCTTGTCATCTACCTAAGGATTGGGAAATAAAAGGATGGGGTGGAAGATATGGTGAAGCGAGATAAATGATTAGGGGTTTTCATTATTATCGGATAATATATATATAATAATGAAAAAAACAACAAATATTGTTATCTTACTATTAATAATAATAGTTTTAACACTATTGGTTGGGTCATATTTATTATACAATGAACAATTTTTTGTAGATATAAATATTGGTGGAAAGGATATTCAGATAAATGGTAATTTTTCATCAAATACTTTAACTGGAAATACTTTAACTGGAAATACTATCGTTGGAAATACTTTAGTTGGAAATACTACTATATTACCATCGATAACTACTACAACAACGGCTAATCCTACCACAACAACGGCTAATCCTACCACAACGACTACTACTACTACGACAGCTAAACCTACCACAACGACTACTACTACTACGACAGCTAAACCTACCACAACGACTACTACTACGCCATCCCCTACTCCTACCTTGGATCCAGCCGCTTTTATTCCACCAAAGGGTACCATCTTTTGTGGTAGAAACAATGCATGTGTTGGCGTTAATCCGACTGATGGGTATAGTTATTTAGTAGGAACCGACCCTTGGAATAAAGGTAAATGTAATAAAAATATAGACTGTGGAAAATATAACTGGGACCCCAAAAAGACAACTTTGTATACCGACAAAAAGACTTGTGCTAATGCTGACAATGATAAATCATGGTGGGCAGATCCTTGTCATATCTCTATCGAAACTCCATCCGCACAAATTCCTCAGTTTTTAGCTCCACTAAAGGCAAGTAATCTTGCTGGATATAATAATTTAACTGGTCGTTATGGGGTACAGCCTAAATAATAAAATTACCAAAAAATCGTCCCATTTTACACCGATGAACATTTGAAATGGGACAAACAACCGTAGGTTGTTTGCCTTTCAATTGATTTCTCGGTAACTGTTGCCCTTTCACATCTTGTGGGACGCCTAAGCGAAGCAAAGGCGTCCCATTATAAATGTTCAAGGGTGTATATTTTCAAATTTGTGTATTATACGACAAATAAAAAGAGAATCAAAAACTATGTAGAAACTACACAACAATATTCAGTATCGTAAAAATGAATATTGTTTTAGATATATCAAATTATTCCATTTTAAACATTTATTTTTTAGAAACAAAGCGTAATATTATTATGGATGGGACGTTTACTAAATTTATTTATTCAAATGATAATCTTATTTTAAATAGTGTGTATCTGTATTTTCCAATCGAAATCCAAAGCATTGAAAAAACGATGAATAAGAATGCTATTCGTTTTTATCCATCTAGTGAAAATAATATGCCACTTATTAATGAGCTGTCCAAAATAGAATATCGGATTATTGAATATTATAAATTATTACACAAATGTAAAAAACGAACAGTTTGCTTGCTAACAAAACAGCTATTTAATGGCAATCTGAAAGTGTATCGTGAATCAAACGAAAATTCTTATAAAAATCGGAATATTAAATATATTATTAAGCTATCTGGAATTTGGGAAACATATGATGATGTCGGAATTACCTACAAATTAATTGAATGTTATACATAGGGTGTTTTCTAACAACTGCAATTGCAATAGGAAAAAACAATGTTATTAATAATTACATTGCCTCCAGATGCTCTAACTGATATATATCGATAAGGCTCTAATCCATAGAGAAGTATATTTGTAAAATCTGTTTCAAACGATGGTATAGAAATTGTTTTTACTTCCGTTGAACCGGTAACGTCTATAAAAGTATATATTGGAACACCTAAAAATCCTAATTTATTAGAACCATACACAATAAAACCCTCGTCTTTTTGTATGCTGCCAATCGTAATAGTTGGTGGGCCACATTTTAATGATTGTTTTTTTATTAAATCAGCGAGATCAAGTTGTACAAAATGTTTTGTATCGATTTCATGATCAGATGATGAATCGATTAACATTCCCAAACCGTCTTCATCTACACCATGGCCGCTTCTACTATAAAGATTTGTAGGAAGTCCAATTAATGATGGGTCAATAATATTTACAGCGAATCCATAAGCAATAATAGTTGCTACATTGGATATCTGATATGGTTGAGCAACTGGAAGAACAGTTTCACCCAAACTTGATAAATTAAAACTAGATGAACTGCAATCACAGACAAATGCTGGACCAGTGGGGCCTTGGAGACCAGTGGGGCCTGTATCGCCCTTTGGACCAGTGGCACCTGTATCGCCCTTTGGACCAGTGGCACCTGTATCGCCCTTTGGACCAGTGGCACCTGTATCGCCCTTTGGACCAGTGGCACCTGTATCGCCCTTTGGACCACTGACACCTGTATCGCCCTTTGGACCACTGACACCTGTATCGCCCTTTGGACCACTGACACCTGTATCGCCCTTTGGACCACTGGCACCTGTATCGCCCTTTGGACCACTGACACCTGTATCGCCCTTTGGACCTGTGGCACCTTTATCACCCTTTGGACCACTGACACCTGTATCGCCCTTTGGACCTGTGGCACCTTTATCACCATCTTCTCCACAATTTCCACATTCACCTCTTGGCCCTGTAGGACCTATAGGTCCAGTAGAACCAGTATCACCATTTGATCCAGTAGGTCCAGTTGGACCTGTGTCGCCGGTGTCTCCATCACATCCATCTTTTCCATCTTCTCCACATTCTCCTCTGTATCCGTCATTGCCTTTGGGTCCCATCGGTCCAGTGGGTCCTGTATCGCCCATTTCTCCAGTAGGTCCAGTGCAACCCTTGGGCCCAGTTGGCCCCAATTCGCCTTCGCAACCTTCTGGACCCTCTGGACCACGACAACCATCTTCACCTCGTTGCCCACATGGTCCTGTTGGTCCTGTATACCCTCTTGGGCCTGGTTCTCCTTGGCAGCCAGTTGGTCCACGATCACCATCACAACCGTCATCACCCATTGGACCAGGTGGTCCACAATGTCCATGCTCACCCTTTTGTCCAGTAGGTCCTATTTCACCACGGTCTCCTTTTTCACCTTTTTCACCACGTAAACCTTGTTTTCCACGTTCACCGCGAACACCTTGGCAACCCTGTTCACCTCTTTCACCTGTGTCACCCTTAAACCCTTCCTCCCCTCGTGCGCCTCGTGGGCCATTTTCTCCAGTAGGTCCTGTGGGTCCTACAAATTCTCTACGACATTCAGAACGACTTCTTCTGTTATTGCAATTATAACGCTTGTTTGGCGAACAATTACGATTCGTGCGAGAATCGTGTTTTCCGCAACCCTTTTCACAACATTCACCATCCTGTGGCATTTTATATTTATATAATTCGCCTACACTAAAAAATATTAAAATAAAATGAAGTGTGACCATAAATCGTAACATTTTGTAAAATTATATTTACAAAATGTATTTATAAATTATTTTACATTTTGATAATAATAAATTTATCAGGTTTATAACATCGTGGTTTATCACAATCGTCACTTTTTTCAACGCACTTGCACTTACATTTATCATTTTTTTCAGATTTCTTTTTTTTTCCTCCACAATTATCACACTTGCTATCCTCTTTTCCAGAAGATGAACAATTACATTCTTTTTTTGGTTTTTCCTCCCTTGGATGTCTGTAACAACTAGAATCATCACTTACTACACTCTCGGTATCATCGCTGTATCTATCCTTATCACGCCCACAACTACACTTACTAGTTCGTCTCGACATTATTATACTATAAAATAGACAAATATTTTTTCCTACATACCATAATACGCAGCGGATTATGGTTTACAAATGTATTTGCAACATTTGAAATCGTAATTATTGAGCATAAAAAAATATATAATTATATTAATTGTCAATAAAATACAATGACTTTAGTTGGGCTTATTACTGGGATTAATGGTCAAGACGGTTCTTATCTAGCCGAATTATTGCTTGAAAAGGGTTATATAGTATACGGAATTGTTCGTAGAACATCTACCATTAATACTAAACGCATTGATCACCTATTTGAACACCCAAACCTTCATCTCAAATATGGCGATTTAACTGATGCAGCATGTCTAACCGATATATTGTATGAAATTCGAAATCATTATTTTAGCAACGATGCCATTATTGACAGTGGAAATCGCCTAGAAATATATAATTTGGCCGCTATGTCCCATGTAAAAGTATCATTTGAACTCTCTGAGTATACTGGCGATGTGGATGCAATCGGCACCTTACGTCTTTTAAACTCTATCCGAACAACCGGCATGGAAAAATGGACACGATTTTATCAAGCGTCTACGTCCGAATTATACGGTTTAGTGCAAGAAGTGCCTCAGAAAGAAACCACCCCTTTTTACCCTCGTTCTCCCTATGCAGTTGCAAAATTATATGCCCACTGGATTACCAAAAATTACCGCGAAGCCTATGGGTTATATGCTAGTTGTGGAATTTTATTTAATCATGAATCGCCACGCCGTGGTGAAACATTCGTAACACGCAAAATTACCATGGCGCTCGCAAATATCGTTTCTGGAAAACAGAGTTCATTGGTTTTGGGGAATTTAGATGCAAAGCGCGATTGGGGCTTTGCTGGTGATTATGTGGAAGGTATGTGGCGCATATTACAACATGATTATGCTGACGATTTTGTTTTATCCACGAATGAATATCATTCTGTCCGTGAATTTGTAGAAAAGGCATTTTTATTGCGCGGATTTGATATAAAATGGAAGGGTGAGGGTATAAATGAAATTGGGTATGATAATAATTCTGGGCGAGAACTTATTTTTGTATCTGAAAAATATTATCGTCCAGCGGAAGTAGAGGAATTATTAGGAGACTCTACAAAGGCGAGAACTGCACTTGGTTGGACTCCAAATACATCGTTTGATGACTTGGTGAAGATGATGGTGGAGTATGACTGCCAAGGTTGATATGTATTTGTAAACGAAAAAATACATATCAAAATATCGATTTATCTAATCTAGAAATTCATAGAAAAGCGTGGCTTTCCTCGTTTTCCTGCTGGGCGCATAAACGATTGCGTTATTGGTGTGGGTGGCACTGGAGATGTAAATGGTTTACTACCCTTTCTTATATCATAAACCGTATTTTCTTCCGGATTTTCATTATATGCTGTCAAAAATCCTGTCACATTCACAAAACTTGTTTCTTCATCAAAATTATATTGTAAATCTCTTATCTTATAAAATCCGTCATCCGTATTGCTCTTATATCGATCAAATTCGCTTCGGTTCACAATTTTGGTCAATCCGTCTTTCATTTGAAAGATGTTTTTATCCATAAGTGGATAAAATTGGTTTCTGTCAACATTGTAGCCCCCCTCTAATGCGCGTCTATATAATAAATTATCTTCGTACCCCCATGCCCAATAATTTGGAAATCCACCCATTTTTTCAAAATCGCTGGCCTTTATAGAAACAATCCCACCTAATGCGAATAGGACACCATAAAAATGCTTTATATTTCCTTCAACTGTGTCATAATTTAAAAAATTCTTGGTAAATGGCATAGTGTCTACATCATTAAAGACCAATGTTATGTTTTTATAGTCATTTGGATATTTCTCCTTTACAAATAAAAACCCTATATTTTTTATGGCTCCTCGATTAAACTCTCGTGCGTCTTTCTGATGTATATAATATATTTTATAGTCGGTTTGAGGTAAATCTTCCAATACCATTTTCATATGCTGTTTAAAAAACAATAGTTGTTGTTCGCGGTCTCGATAGGGTACTATAAATACTAATTTTGGTATGATATTTTGTATTTTTTCAGACTCAGGTTCAGGCTCAGGCTCAGGTTCATCAACAGGTTCAGGTTCAGGTTCAGGAACAGATGGCTCAGGATCAGATGGCTCAGGTTCAGGTTCAGGTTCAGGTTCAGATGGTTCAGGTTCAGGTTCAGGTTCAGGTTCAGGTTCAGGTTCAGGCTCACTAGCTCCGTCTAAGGTAATCGATAATTCATTCATAATCGAAGTCGAAGTTGGAAATGTCGATTCAGTTATCGCTTCTTCATCAACAACAATATCATTCATATTTTTTTCTACATCGATTTTTCGTGTTTCTGCTAATTTTAATTGTTCAGCGATGGATAACATAAAATATATAATAGATTTATAAAAAAATAATTACTATTGCTAAATTTTGATTAGCAATATTGTTTGGCATTACTTATATTTATCCAGTATGCATTTCGGTATTAATTCACTCTTAATTGTTTCCAACTTTTTAAAACACTTATTGATAGTTACCTCGCTGACTCCACACATATTTTTAATATCATGCTTATTAATATTTAAATTGCAATTAGTCGCTACGAAATATACAATACCAGATGCTATCGCATGGGGAATATTATCGGAAATGAAATTGTTTTTTTCTATTTTATTCGCTATAAACTTTGCCAGCATGGACAATTCTTGATTAAAATTCAATCGACTACAATATCTCTCAATGAATGAACTAGGCATAGTAACGCACAAATCGGTTTGATTCTCTGGTTCCACATTGCGTTCAATATTATGAAGAATATTCACTGCCATAGAACATCCTGTTGTTGCACTCGTCTTATCTAATTTAAATATTTCTGCTATTTCATGTGCTGTTCTAGGACAGCCATTTAATCTACAAGATATATAGATAGATGCCGCCTTTATACCATCACGATTCATTCCTCGGAACATCTTCTGTTCTGAAAAATCCTTATGGATTATCATGGCATCGTCTATAAATATTCTAGGTATTCCTGCATTTTGCGCCATGATTGTTATAAATTGAAATTCGTCATATAATGATTTCTCTTTATGCGGCATCGATTGCCATTCTGTCCACTTACGTATCTTCTTCATTTCATACGACGACCCCATTGTGCATAATACTTTACATCCGAACGATGATTCTACCAATAGCGGATTAATTGGATTGCCACATCTCGTTGGATCCTTTGAATTTTTATCTTCTGGACCATAAAAACGCCATTCTGGTGAATAATCCAAACTATCTTTATAAATAACACCACACTCCTTATTTGTACAGGTTGGAAAACCTATATCCATAACCATTAGTGGCGAATTACAGAGATTACAAACATCCTGTTCATTATTACTATATAAACATTCTACCTTTTCTGTACACTTTTCATCCAATTCCTTTTTATCTGAATCGAAAATATCCCATAATCTATCTTTGTCTATCGTCGATAATTGTTGTTTTTTCTTTTTAGTTTTTGGTTTTGTTATTTCACGCGACTTTCGTTCGTCTTTTTCAATTGCAATTGACGATTGTCCATCACAAACGATTTCCATTACTACTTTATCATTTGCAATATTATTTGGTTTATTATCCGCATTTGTTGGGCGTTTAATTCTTATTTTCATTCTATTTTTGAATAAAAGAATGATTCACTATTTTATTCAATTTTATTATTATATTGTTTACGAAAAACTATGACTAAATCAACCGAATCCAAAAAATGTTTCGAGTTCTTTCCTTGATGGTAATTTACAAGGAAAAATCTTCAAAAAATAAATTCCGATTACAATAAAAAATATACCACAGTATTGTTCCGGTTCCAACCGTTCTCCTAAAATAAAATAGGCGTAACCGTTTTCAATAATGCTATTCATGGCATTCCATCCATTGTTTACAATTAAAATGGTTCCATTCGTGAGTGATAAAATCAACAGGACGATTACACAAATATACCCCATAATTCCAAATAATAAATGATGAAATCCTAGACCCCTAGCGTAATGCTTTAATGAGACATCGCCTAATAATTCGGCAAATACTAATCCTAAAATATAAAGAAACATCATGATTTGATTGTAGTATATATATATTTATTTATGACAAAATAAGGTCGGTATTATGGCTGAAATGACACCTTTTTCTCTAATTTTTCAAACATATCTTTATTATAGATTAGATTACCAGTTGGCTTATATTCACTAACCGATGTATATTCGCGCTGTTGTTTTTGACCATTTTGATTGGTATCCTTATTCGACCGATTGTCATTAAATATCCCATTGTTTAAATTATTATCATCCGCATCCTCTTTCTTGGATATAATATTGCCCCTTTCATCAATTACCATCCCTGTTTCCTTCTTTACCTTTTGTCTTACATAGGATGGTATCCAATGATTCCATGTTATAAACATAGTGTTTGGATGAACATATCGCACATTAAAACCATTTTCTTCCAATTTTTTAAATAAAAATCCTATACAATCCCCATTGTCATATATAGGTTCTCCGAATATATATTCTGGAACAGTAAACCATATATGTTGATCCTTTGGTTTAAATCTTGACGTAAATGTGATTCGCTTATGTATGCGGTTTAAAATCTTATTAAAAATAGATAATTGACGCATTTCCTTGCTTTGATTACGTTCGAATAATTCATCTATATTTATTTTAGTATTTGACTCTTCATCATTAGCAAACAACAAACATGACATTATTATTTATATTTGGTAAAGAAAAAATATAGATATTACTTACGTGAATTTATGTAAAACAGGGTGTATTTATGGAAGATATAGAATTGGTTGAAAATACAGAGCCTGATAATGATAATAATATTGAAAAGATACGCCACTTGGTTATATCTGGTGGTGGTGTAAATATTCTCTCATTCTATGGCGCAATACGTGAAGCAAATAAAAAGGGTGTATGGGATATTTCAAACATAACATCTATTTATGGAACATCCGCTGGATCAATGCTTGGAGTTATGCTTTTACTAAAATATGATTGGGACGTTTTGGATAATTATATTATTAACCGACCTTGGCAAAATGTTTTTAAATGTAATATGTATTCCATCATAAATACATTTCAAGAGCTTGGTGTTTTTGATATAAAAGTAATTGAGGAAATATTTTTACCGCTTTTCAAGGGCAAGGATATTTCAATCGATATTACCATGGATGAGTTGTTTAATAATACGAATATTGATTTGCATATGTATGCAGTTGATATAAATAATTTTGAATTGGTTGATATTTCACACAAAACATGTCCAAATTGGAGGGTAATTGACGCAGTTTATGCATCATGTTCTCTTCCCTTTATTTTTAAACCGTTTATTAAGGATGGAAAGTACTATGCCGATGGTGGAATATTAGTAAATTATCCTATTCATCAATGCATTAAATGTGGCGCAAATCCGAATGAAATACTCGGCATATCAAAGGAGGTTGATCATTCGATTGGTGGTGATAATATTCATTCAGAATCCAACATATTCGATTATCTTTTGCTTATTCTTTCCAAGATGTTAAAAAAAATTAGACTTGATACTGTTGAAAATGAAAATATAAAACTAAAATATAATATTGTCATTTATTCGAAATACACCACATTACCACTTATAATTAATACCGCATCCTCAGTAGAAGAGCGAATTGCTATTATTGAAACTGGTGTTAGGTGTTTTGATACTATTTACAATAATAGTGGTGCTACTGCTACTGCTTCTGCTCTATGCTAGTGCTAGTGCTACTGCTCTATGCTAGAACAGCATTCACATACTGCTCCAACGTTTCCTTGGTTATTTTCGTTCCATATTCAATTTGTTCTCCATCCTTCACTATCTTAACAGTAGGATATCCCTCTATCTTGAATTCCGTGATGTATTTGCTAACAGCAGGATCTTGCTCGTTCGTGCAATTGGTTCCTTCTACGCCACCAACACATTCTAAAACGTATCCTCCGAATTGTTTTCCATTGTTATCTTCGCAAAATTCTTTCCAAGCTGGTTTTGCATTCACGCAATGGGGGCACCAATCCACGTTGAAAAAGTAGATTTTGGCAACAACTGATCCAGTCGATGCATTTGCCACATTCGAAAATTGAGGCTCCTTGGTTGTAAAATAAGAATCGTATACATACTTTCCAATTAATACGAATATTATAAATATAAGCACAATAAAAATATATTTAGAGTAAGTTGCAGCGGTTCTTTTAACAAAATCTAATACACCTGACATTTGATTAATATTATTATATATATATAATATGAAATTAATTTATGCGGTAAAATACGAATAATGGCTAAATAAACAATCGATGAAAAACGATATAATAATAATAAATTATACAAACAATATAATTTATTGGATTGTATTGTCTAAGAAATGAATACTCAATTACATTATATTACTGTTGCTACAAAGCCTCATGCTATATTGGACAAATTAATAAAAACAGTGAATAATAAAAATGAAACGATTACTGTATTGTCACAAGAAGAAGATCGTTGGATTGGTTGGCAGTCCAATGGAAATTTTGGCATCAAACTAAAGGCGGTTTACGATTTTTTACAGAGAAAGGAACTAAATGACTATGATATTGTTCTTTTTACCGACGCATATGATGTAGTTTACTTTGGAAATAGGCAAGAGGTTATTCGACGGTATGAGGAATTAGATATGCCCATCATTTTTGGTGCAGAAAAACTATGCAATCCTGACCCATGGCGAGAACGCGAATATTCAAGGTTGAATCCGAATCTAAAAACACTTGAATTTCCTTTTTTAAATAGCGGAATGTTTATTGGGCGTGTATGGGCATTAAAACTATCGATGCTATGCTATAAATACGAAGATTCACATGATGATCAACGGTTTTGGACTACCCAATACTTGGAGCATCCGTCGTTAATCAAACTTGATCATAATAATAAATTGTTTTTGAACACTGCTGATATTGACATTGGCTGCGTTGAATATAATCCAATTGTAAATACTGTCGTTTATAATTCTAATTTTACACCTGCAAAGATTGCGCATCCATTGTTTGTCCACGTAAATGGTCCAATCAAAGATGATCTTCACTTATTTCTATAGATAAAAAATATCTACTGATATAATACAGTTGTAATACATATGTCCAAAAAGAATAAAACTATAAAGAACCGCACACTTACGCCATATTATCCGACCAATAAGGTCTATACTGAAGATGAATATAACAGTAATGATGGAATGTTAACTGCGATCTGGGGGCCTGGTATGTGGCATTATTTACATACGATGAGCTTTAACTACCCTGTTCATCCAACTGCCGCTGATAAAGACAACTATCGTAATTTTGTTCTAAGTTTGCAGAATGTTCTTCCATGCGGAAAATGTCGAAAAAATTTAGTGAAAAATTTCAAAAAGCTCCCACTTACTATGGAAAATATGGAATCACGCGCTACTTTTTCAAAGTATATTTATGATCTACATGAAGTTGTCAATAAAATGTTGGGGAAAAATTCAAAATTAACTTATGAAATGGTCCGAGAACGTTATGAGCATTTCCGATCGCGTTGTACAAATGGAAAACGAAAAACCGTGAAAAGTATTGGGCATAAGGGTTGCACTGAACCTATCTATGGTGAAAAATCCAAATGCATTTTACGTATTGTTCCCCAAACTAAGAAATGTGAAACTTTAGAAATTGATAAGCAATGTATAAAATATCGCGATTCCACTTCTACTATCCAGGGATAGATCCACAGATAGACCTTGGAAATAATCGGATAGCCACCAATAATATATTGTTTTTATTATATAACAATATATTAGAATTAAATATGAATAATAGAGAACCTGATACTATACCTTTTTGGTCAAATAATCCCAATGTTCTCTTTCAACCTGAATATATATTTGAATTTTTTCCAATCGATTCTATGACTTATGAACAAAAATTAAATGCTATTACCAGATCCGTTATTGTATTAACCATTATCAGTTTTGCTGCTTCACATAATATACGCAGCCTTATTATTTCAGGGATTACTATTTTTGCCATCTTTTTACTATATTATTACCACGAACAGGAAAATCTTAAAAAGGACTCGAAAAAGGCATCTTTAGAGAACTTTACTATGTTTGGGGATCCTGGTATTGATTTTTTAAACCAAAATAGTGTTGCCATTACCAGTGATGCATTTGATAAACCCACCACGCTAAACCCATTTAGTAATGTATTAAATAGTGATATCGATTATAACCCAAATAAAAAACCGGCCCCACCTGCATTTAATGCAAACGTTAATGCTACGATTTTAGCAAATGCGAAACAATTAATTAGTAATGCAAATCCAGACCAACCAGATATTGCTGATAAGTTGTTTAGAGATTTAGGTGATCAACTCGTTTTTGAACAATCTCTACGCCAATTCAATTCAAATCCAAATACTACTATACCTAATGATCAGGGTGCCTTTGCTGATTTTTGCTATGGTAACATGGTATCTTGTAAGGAGGGCAACAATTTCGCCTGCGCGCGCAATTTATCCAGATACCAAAATGTATAATGCGATATAATAAATTGTTTTCTTCGCAATATAGTATAATAATATAATATAAAATATGTCGAATTACTCTTCCTCTTATATGTTTAATAATATGGGTCGCTTAGGAAACGATAGCACTGACCAGAGCCAACGCAATGTATACAATACTCGTTTCATGAACTACACCTTATCTGAGTATTTTAGCGATAAACCTAGCGATAGTCAGGTCAAATTTGCCACTGAACAACCCAGTGTTATGTTTAGTGGCATGAATGTGCCTGGTTCGGTCATTGATGTGAATTCGCAATTATTACACCAGGACCAAGAGCGTCCATTTGAAAGACTACAGCTACATGAACGCCCTTTTGTTACTGTACCTTATTTAGGTAGAGGAAGCGTTGACCCTGCTATCGAGTCCCAATTGCAACAGGGCGAGCGAGCTAGTGACAAAAAGAGCGTGTCTACCATTATGGAAACCTCGTTCGATAAGTATATCTATTCACCCAATGAGCCTGGTGTGAATAATGTAGAGGAGGTTGCATTGGATGGTTGGGTGCGTGGCGGTGCCGGTTCTAGAAACATTGTCCCCTCGAAATAAACTCCCATCTGAATGCCAATGTGTGAAAAACCTGATTTTTTGTAAAAAGGTTCTAGGTTCTCTTTGCAATCCAAAATAATCTTATAACAATTTTTTGTAAATCCATATTGTTTTAGCTGTTCTACTAATTCCTGTGCAATCCCTTTTCCGCGGTATTTCTCGGTTACTACAATATCTTCAATATGACCCACTGACATTCCACCTCTTAGTATTTTTGGTTCAATTATTATTGTTCCAGTAGCAATGATCTTATTTTCCTCTATAGCAACTATTATTTTACCCATAGCGTTTATTTTTACAATATTCTCGAAAAAAAAATCATCAGAAATTTCTTGAACTACCGATAGCTCTTCTAATAATTTTACATAATTTGTTTTTATTTCAGAAAATTTTGCCTTGCTTTCTACCATATAATCACATAGTGATATGTATTTTATCATCAGTATAGATATAGATTATTGTATATCTATACTGATTCGCACGTTATTTATTTATACAATTTCAAACAAAGACGCAATTGCATATCTTAGATGGGATCGCGAAATCGAATCTCGTGATGGTTCCTCTAGTGTTTTATTAATATTGTCTGATATAGTGATTTCAGGGTTCGTAATGACTAGTACCAATTCCTGGGATTTCTTTGCAGTATCGCAATCGCAAGTGGTTTCGTCCTCATATACCAAAATCCTCCTGCCACTCATAATATAATGTTTATCAAGCATTTCATTAATGATATTATGTTCAGAAAGCGAAGGCATTTTTGCTACTACCAAATCGCAGTCACAAATAAAATCATCATTCGTGAAAAGCCTTCTTTGTGTAGTATTTTTATTATTTGTTCCACGTAGCTTGGGTTTCAATGCATCATCATTCACTTCTGCGGACAATTGTACATCTTCAGAGAAGACGCATATGTAAATTCCGTAGATAAGAACAATATACAAATAAGTCAGTATGTAGGCATCCATGGTTTATTCGATAATAATTGGTTGGGATACTTATATGATAATTGGCTTTAAATGAATCAATTTTTTACCAAATTATACATTGTAGGGTAAAAAACATAGAAAAAGATTAATTATAAGTATTATAATGGCGACTGCACCTAACATCCCTTATAATTTTGACTATATTGTAGACTATTCTACTTTTCCTGATTCAAATCGTCTTTATAGAAAATGTATTCGAGAACTTTTTTATATGAGTTCAGAAATTACCCCAGAAATGGATGGATTGGACGAAGAAACAATTGATGAATTGCTATATGATGAAATAACGGTGAATACCGTTTTGGGACTACTCTATTCTGCTACATGCAATGATCCACTTTTCCAGCAGCTTTATGATTTAGGTGCAGGTGCCTTTTTTTCAACAGATCGTACAATTGGTCAGGTAGTTTTATTGTCATTTGATTATTTAACATATTTTCATCCATGTTTACAAGACTTCTTTAGAGAACCTGGGTTATGGAATCATGAAAATATCCATTATTTGACTCTTAAAAACAAATTGTCATAGTATAAAAAATAAATAGTTGAATCCTTTACAAAAAATATCTTAGTATTATAATAAATAAGATATTTTATAAGAATGGCATCTACACGTAGTAAAAATACAATGGGCGATTATAAGATGGAACAACAAATGAATATTTCCACAGCGGATTACAATAGATACAAGTCCTACGGAGTACCTAACTATACCTTTTTTTCTGGGGACGGATTACTTGCTGGAAGAGTGGCATCGGAGAACCTATCTAGAAATGCATGCGATATTGAGTCCTATTTGCGCGGAATTGGTTCTTCGAATTTAGTGAATCCTCAACCAGATGTCGTTGCTGATGTGTATAAATTAAAATCATTGGCTGTCATTGATCGTATTCCTTTGATTGTCCCTGAACCTTTGGTGGTTGCAAAAGATCAACGCCCTCTTTTTCGATAGTTTATACGATAGTATTATGATGCACCTTTGCAGTATTTCTTTTATTTAATGTGTGAAATCTATGTTTAAATGTTATATTTTTACTCGGTTGTTTTTTCTTTATTTCTGATCGTAATACGTTCCAAAGTAATGGTGCATTCTCGCTGTTTTCTGACACATCACTATTTTGTTCAAATAATTTTCCAATAATTTCTGCCATAGACTTATTTACCAATGGATTGGTTTGTTGACAATGATGCGGATCTACATCACACTTATTAAATGTTACTTGAATATACTCTTTTAGTGGTGTATATTTTTGGGTATCATCATCTATTTCTATTGGAATTTGGACATTTGCATATATATATTTTTTTGTTTCCATAAATAGTATTTTTCTGTAAATACTATTTATTTTGTTTTCCATGGATATTATTTTTTTTCGTTCATATGGGCAGTATCTGAAAATATTGTTTCATTGTCGAGATCATGATATATACATTCTCCGTCCACAATACCTATTAATTGGTGCCCATCGTTAGGTTCTTTTCGACTCTCACAATACATAACATTGTTTTTATTTATTTCCTCTTGTGTATATTCATAAATGTTTTTATTTTCTAAAAATGTGAGAGCTATTTTCACGAGTTGTCCGTCGATTGTTAATGGTGGTACTACTTCTTCTGCTTCTTCTGCTACTTCTGCTTCTTCTCCTTCTTCTGCTGCTTCTTCTGCTACTTCTTCCGCTACTTCTTCTTCCGCTGCTTCTTCCGCTGCTTCTTCCGCTGCTTCTTCCACTACTTCTTCTGCTGGTATGTTTCCTTCTTGTTGTCCTTCTCCTTCTGACGGTATTGGTTCGTTTGACTCTACAGTATCACTAATATTATCAACAAATTGAGAATTGCGAGAATTGCTAATAATTTTCGTTTCTATTACATCCAATGCTAATTTAAGTAATTTTTCCTGGATTTCATTTTCATCACTTATTGGTGGCGTAAGTATATTCAATGCAGTTTTTATTAATTCTGAGTGAAATTCATCCTTCTTGATATTATTCGGTGGCGTAATTAGTTCCAGGGAGGTTTTCAATAATTCACTCGTTGGTTCTCCATTGGTATTGTCACGATTATTTTTTAAAGATGGGGGTTGAATAAAATTCAATGCCAATTGAATCAACTCCTCTTTTGGTTCTGGGTTGATAGATTCATTAATACCACCAATAATACTATAAACCTTGTTAATTTTGTCTTTTATTTCACCACCAGCCTGATTATCACATTGTTCAGATTGGCTCAATGCCTCCTGTGCAATCGTTTTAACAATGTCTAATTTTTCAGCTACATCTTTTTTGTCTTGCGGTATCTCACTTAATGTTTTTACAATTTCTTCTCGTTGTATAGCGCAATTATTGATTTCATCTAATAACGCAATATTCTCCTTACTTAAACGTTCAATTTCAAACAAAAAATCTTTGCGCATGTTCTCTACCATAGTTTCTTGGGTTTCTAATATTTTTTCCAAATCCTTGGTTTGTTGTTCGCTCTCAGCCAATTTCACCTGCAATTCAGATATAGTCTTAACATAATTTTCTGTCAAATCCGTTATTTGTTTAGATAGGCCCTCTATTTTCTGATTTTTTTCGATTAATTCGTTCTCGGCTACCTTATTTAATTGAATATATTTTTCGTTTTCAGATGTTATTGATTCCAAATTTATTTCTAATTCAGAGAACCTGTCATTTTGCGATTGAATTGTCGCCGTTAATTCACCAATTTCTTTGGTCAAGTTCTCTACCTGTGAATTGTTCGTTTTTTGTAATTCACCAAGTTCTTGATTTTTTGCATCCAAACCTTTTTGCAAATCCGTTATGGTTGTTTTCTCAGATTCAATTGTATTCTTTAACGTGTTGATATCTTCGGCGTTTCGATCGATAATCTCTTGTTGTTCTTGTATTTTATTTGATAAATCAACCTTTTCTTTTGTTAATTCCTTATTTTCATTACTTGCTGCCTCTATATTTTTGTTTATAGTTGCTACTTTATCCGTTAGTTCCTTTTTTTGTTTCTTGAGTTCATTATATTGCTTTTCAATTTGTTCCGCCTGATTTGTTGATTTTTGTAATTGTTTTGATAGTTCATTATTCTTGTTCTCTAATTCAATTACGGTTTGTCGTTCTTCTGTTAATTTTATATTGACATCACTTAACTCTGATTGTATTCTATTTATTTCATCACTGGTAGTATTATTCGATTCCTCATTTTCTGCCAATAATTGTTTTTCCAATTGTTCTTTTAATTTCTCGAATTTTTGTATCTTTAAATTTGCATTTTCTTCACGTAATTTTTGTAAGTCATCATTCGATAAAGAAACTTGCGTCAATTTGTCAGTTAATTCCTTTGTTTTTACAGTATCTTCGTCAGATTCGCTTGTTATTTCTAACAATTGATTTAAAAAATCATGCTGTCTGGATTCTAAATTTTCTAATAACGCCTGTTGTTTATTCGCTTCTTCTAATTCTACTTCTTTACGCAATTCGCCATTGGTATATTCTATGAATTTTTTTAAAACATTATCAATATAGTTTTCCCAGCTAGTGATAACCATTGTTTCGTATTCGTCTAAACAATCCTTGGCATACCGTTTTTCGTTTATATTTATGGATGATTCTAAGATCTGCAATTCGATTTCATTCTGCCAATTTTTTAGAGAAATTTCTAATTCGTTTGGCAATTGGTTTGGAAATGGGTTATCTCTGATTTCTTCCTTTATGATTTGCATTATTTTTATTTTAATAATGTTGCATGTTATGGCAAAATTCAAAACAGAGGCATCGATTAAATCTATCCGTTTTTTTATTTTCTCTATTAAATTGTCGTTGTACTTATTTAATATGGTATATAAATCGTCAAATTGTGGTGTTTCACCGCCGCTATATTTTTTGATGGTTTTTTTATTATGTTTTTTCTTTGATTTTTTATATGTGTTTTTCATCTACTTTATATGTATATTTTTACTATATAGATATAAATTATGCCAATAATGAACATACGATCTCTATTTGCTAAAGGGTTTATTTCTTTTTTGTCGTTCTGTGTTTTTTGGCGACTTGACGTCGCGTAAAACGGACACGCTTGGTTTTGTTCTTAAGTTGTTTTCTTTGTTTTTTCGTATTTTTACGTATAGCTCCACCTGGCATTTTTTCTTTGTTGGACTTTGCAATACGCTCTTTTAGGGCAGCTAACGCTGCATCTTTATAGGCCCTGCTCTTATCCGAAGTAATATCAGAGTATTCTTCTGCAGGAGCAGGAGTAGCAGCAGCATCAGGAGTAGCAGCAGGCACTTCTTCCAAATGAACGTCAGAACTATCAACCGGCTCTTCTTCCACAGGAGCATCTTGGTCCTCGTTTTTCTTCTCTACGGTCGTTTTGATCACTGGCTTAGGAGGTTTTGGGGGAAGATCAGCTGTAGTCTGGGATACTGGAACTGGAGCAGCATTCTCTTCCGCAGGAGTAGGAGGAGGAGGAGGAGGAGAATCAGCACTAGTTACAGGAGACTCTTCTTCTGCAGGAGTCGCAGGAGTAGCAGCTACAGTAGGAGAAACAGGCTCTTCTTCCACAGGAGCAGGAGGAGAAGCTACAGTAGGAGAAACAGGCTCTTCTTCCACAGGAGCAGGAGGAGAAGCTATAGCAGCCATTGCCTTATTAATCGTATCTCTATCATCACTCTTTGTAATAGAACCATCATTATTTACAGTTAGTAGTACAGGCAAATCTTTATTCTCTGGCGCAGTTCCATTAGAATCACCATAATATGCATATTTAACTACATCACCTTCTGTTTTTTTAAGAAATTGGATATCATAAATTTTAGTATTTGCCGAATCGCCTGTAATAAAATCCATATTCAAAAAAAATAATCTATATAATAACAAAATATTTATTTTTATTGTAAAAAACCGTCTAAAATTAAGATCTCTAGTAAAACTATATATGGAACCTGAACCTGGATCTGAAGCTGAACCTGTAGCTGAACCTGAACCTGAAGTTGTATCTGAACGTGAACCTGAAGAAAAAAAACAGGTATATTTTGATGGAAGTCTTGATTCTCCACTTTCTTCCTGTATTATTATTGCCTCTCATCTATCTAAAAAACATCGTGTCCGTTATTTGTTTGAATGTCTAGAATCTCTATTTGCCCAAACCATTGTGATTCCTGTTTACCTATCTTTTTCATTTGAAAATCAAGAAATAAATAATGAATTCGCTAAAGAATTTATTTCACGACCCCACCTTCATAATGATTTACTTTACCTATATCCGCAAGATACAAAAACCGCACAGATGCGCCATATATTTCAATTATATCCTCTTTTAAGAGAACGTTATCATTGGCTATTTTTTTGTGACGATGATGATACATATGAGCTAAACCGTGTTGAAAAATTTTTAAATAATATTAAATTTTGTCTTCAAAATTATGAAACCGCTGACAAAAAGTTTCGTGGTATTTATGAATGCCAAGAAGATGTTGATCACCGTAAACGCCGTCATGAGTATTGGTGTTATTGCATTCATAGTGATATATTTGATAAATTTTACAATCTTCTGTTAGACTATCCTGATATTGTTGATCATAAATGTTGTGATGTATTATTAGCAGAATATATAAGACGTCACAAAGAAAACGATATTTTTGCTGGAATAAAAGATAAATTATATAATTATCGAAGAACTGACAATTCCGACAGTATTACTGGTGAAATACAAATGAAAAATAAGTTAATACGTCAACCGCGAAACGTTACCGATGATAATCGCCAAGAATGTGCGAATGAATTGAATGAATTTTTAGACGATAATTTGGACATGTATTTACATGATACTTTTTTATATTCTATTGTTGGAAAGTCATTGGATTCTATATTAGAATCTGAGTTTAAAGGCGAATATTGTATTGTTGATTTGATACGACCCAATCATATTGAAAGAATAAAAAAACTATATAGTCATTTGGTTGAAATATGCAATAATCTATATGAAATACCAATTAGTCAATAGATAGTTAGCTGGTTTTATCCACCACCACCTCATGCAATACATTTTTGATTATCTTATCCATGAATTTCCGGTCTTCGTCTGGGCAAGAACCACCCAATGCATTAATATAGATTTTTGATAATTGTTGACTTTCCTCGCTATTCGTATCCAGACAACTGGGGTTCTCTTGTTTCCATCGATCAATTTGACATAGATTTTGATCCGCAATATAATTTACTGCACGTTTCAAATTATTTTTGTCTGGTTGTTCCCTTTCCCAATTATCCTGCTCTTTTACATATATAGTTTCACGCTTCACATCCGTACAGTGTATAGGTCGTTTATCTATATCCATATCATTCAATGCTCTTATTAATATACGTGAAATTCCTTCCACATAACCTAATCTGGCAGTATTTTCCAAATCTTCCAACTGTAATTGTATGGAATGCATAAATTCTGATAAATTAATGGCATCTTTGCACTTCTCATTCAAGAAGAAATTCATATTAAATTGGTTATTTGTAGTATTATTACTATTTGTGTTTGTTGTCGTATTTGTGTTAATAACCGTTCCTTGTTTTGCCAATTCCAATACTTGTTTTTGTAACTCTTGGTTTTGTTCTATTAATTTATTGATCATATCGTTATCAATTCCTCTTTTGGGAGCATTGCATTTTTTATTATGTCGCCATAACCCTGATTTATCTTTATAAAATTTACCGCAATTGTCACATTCTAATCTATTTTCACTTGCCAATGTAGTTGGGCTTGCACGTACTAATGCAGTTGCATTATCTGGAACAGATTGCATGTTTGGCTTTACAGTTTTACTTGAATTTAATATATGTTTTCGTGTGGTCAAATGTTTATTAAAATCTTTTTTAACAGCAGTGTAATAGGAACAACTTTTACAACAATTTATCATATCAAGGCTATTCATTTTTATAATTTTTATATATATTTAATATTTATATAAAAACATTGATTTTAACGAGTTTTGTTGGGGGATTTTGGTATTGCTAAATGGTTGCTAAAATCCCCCCAGTGACACCATCGTTACCATAAAAAATATAAATTTATGTACGGTTTTATTATGTTAATTAATAACAAAATAAAACGTAAAAAATCATGGGGGATTTTAGCAACTTTTGTCAACTTTTGTCAACCAAGTGGGATTTTTCCGGTTGCTAAAGTTGCTAAAATCCCCCTCTTGAGACCAACGTTACCATAAAAAATGACATTTACTAATTTTTTTGAAACCATAAAACATAATAGTTGTAGACGTAAAAAAATGGGTGGGATTTTGTCAACTTTTAGCAACCAGAAAATCCCCCTCCCCAAAAAGGGGATTTTTTCTTATGCTAACAAAAAATGCGTGATTTTTTTAGGTCGGTTACCATCCCAGTCACAACTGATTTTTTTTAGACAAAACCCTCCAGGATTTCATTTTTGGACATTTTAAAAATGTCCAATTTCAAAAATCCATTTGACTTTTAAAATAGACTTTTTTCTGATTTTATAGGGCTTACTGAAAATACATAAATTCATATGTATTTAATGTAGATGACACCATACTGCCTAAGGTAGTTGATCAGTTTCTTCTTCTTTTGAAAAAAGGGATAGCAGAGACACACGAATACGAGCCCCATAATTCTTGATAGCTTCTAGATGAAACTTGCGATGCTCACAATCTGATTGAAAATAGGGAATAATTTTCTGTTGAACCGCGTTTACATGATTTGTAATTGCGTCTGGAGGAAATAGATTCAAATCAATGTTGGAACTGTAACTGCATTTCAAGAAAATATCGGACTTGTATAAAGCAAATCCATTAAAGGCGGAATATACAGGGATAAGATCATTGGGTTTGTTGTTTCGGTAATATTCGAGGACACGATCCCTATTTTGACGCATTTTTTCAACTACAGGTTCTCGCGGATAAAAATGATTAAAGCTATATAACATCGGCTCCAGCGATAATGCCCAGACATCATAATAACCGGCTTCACGATCAAATGAAATGGAATCCCATTCGTCTTTTCTCTCTAGCATTGTGACTAATACTTGGGGATTTATTTTGCCAACACATGAATATTTATTACTATCCATCATCGCAAAGTAGGGGCAATTTGGACAATTGTTACGAATATAATCGAGTATTCCATTGCGTGCAATTGATATATTTTCAGTGCGAACTTTGCTACGTGTATTGTTATTTATTATTACTATATAATCTAAATGTAATTTGCTTGCATATTTACGTGTCAACTCAAGCGTGCGATCAATTGAATGATCGTAAAAAATAATGATTTTTAAATTTGAAAATACCGACTCCATTTTTTTAATATTTTTGAGAACTCTAGGAATACCATATTCATTGTTATATGCACAAAGACCTATGCAGCAATCAGGTAGCGACATTTTTATATAATAATAAATAATTAGATTATTATTATATTATTTTAGTTGTAAATATTCTTCTATTAAATCAAAATATTCAGGGAGCGAATACTTATGTTTGATTTTATAAAGCAAATAGGATACAAATGCCTCGTTCATAGTTTGTTTTATATAATCAAATTCATTCATAATATGAATAAGTGTGTGACATGGCTGCCAAATTTTTTTATTTGTAATAGTGTCACAACAAAAACAGTGCCCTTCTTTTAGTGCGTATGGCAATAAGTGTGTGGGGATATTTATGAAATCTTTATATAAAATATTGTTTATATAGATAAAACTGGGCGGACGGAATGGATATATTGTATCATTAATAAGAAATATTATGTTATATTTTTTATCTATTACTGTTATTTTATGAATATTTGTTTCAGGATCAAAATGAACCTGTATATTATTGTATTTTTTGTAGAGAGAATATAATTCATGATTTATTCGTGTTATTATACGATTGTTCATTTACTTTATGGTATATTCGTATATTAGTATGATGTAAAAGATAACAATGAATCGCCTATATCGTTTTCATTTATACATGAAAATCGATAAAAAATTGAATAAAATTGCGAAAGTTAACTATGAGATAACAACGATAATATCTGAAATAATAATTTACAATGAATCCGCGCATTTTGATCTTTGACGTAGAGACTACTGGTCTATTTCCAAATAAAAGGGAAACGACTGTAACATTGGACAAGTATCCGTATGTTATTCAATTAAGTTTTATTTTATATAATTTGTCGACAGGGAACATAGAAAAACAATATAATAATTACATCCGAATCCCAGATTCTGTGGTTATTCCTGACGAAGTCGTACAGCTTACTGGCATCACACGAACTATTTGTAATAAACAGGGTGTAAATATTTTGAGCGCAATAAATGAATTGCATGATGCATATATGTTGGCAAGAACCATCGTTGCACATAATTTGGAATTTGACCAACGAATGATTAAGGTTGAACTTCAACGAAATTACAATGATATTCAATATTATATACCCTACTGTTTGCGCCTATTTGATAATGATTATGAAATGATAGCAGGAATAAAAAGTTATTGTACGATGAAACACGGTTTGAAAATGTGCAATATTGTTTCTACACCGGTTGGTCTGAATGGGGAAACCAAAAAGCCGTTTGTGAAATGGCCTAGATTGAATGAATTGTATTATCATTTGTTCCAAGAAACAGTGGAAAACATGCACAATTCAATGGTCGACGTTTTGGCATGTATGCGTTGCTATCTAAAAATGAAACAAAATATTGTTGTAAAAAATGAAGAATTTACGCGGTTGTTACAAACTGTGTAAATATGCTATATATAATGTATAATAATGTATAATAATAATAACAACCCTTTTTTTATCGAAACATAAGGATTACTCCAGGTCATTTTATGGTAAATGGTAAGTATATTTTGGAGAACTATGGTCACATATTCTTGTGAAGCATTTTACGCCAGCTATGCATACGCTCTAATGCGCGATTTTTTAAAATATTATGTTTTGCTTTGGAATAATCAGATGTCAATAATCCATCTTCTTCATGTCTAAAAACGCGGTTATGAAAAAGACGATATGCTTCATCATATGCAACATCTATACTACTTCCCTTTATGTGCATACCGTATACAATACACCGATCAAAATCATATGCCGCTAATAGATCAGCCTCCCTAACAATATTGTATGCATTTTGAAATTGTCCTAGATGTGGAAATCCATCAACTTTCACCTTTGAATATGACATGGTGGTAATAATCTGTTTTACAATATTTATTTCATTCGGAACCAATTTGTCCTGCAAAAAATCCTCAATCTCGTTAATTCCGTCATTTACATCAAGGTATTTTTTATCACACATATCATGGAGTGCCGCTGAAACATAAATGATTTTATCGTGGTTAGTTATACGTGGATATAGTACCTTTTCATATTCAAATAGTTCATTTGCAAAATGAAGTACGTTAATACTATGTGTTAGACCATGCGATTCATCTATATTATATTTTTTTGATGTAAGTAGAACAAAATATAGAAGTTGATTAATAAGTTGCATATTTACAGACTATATAGTATCATTGTCTAATGTTTATTTCCTTTTTGTAAATAAACATATCTTTGTGTATCTGAGTTTATCTATGGTTAGCCGCTGCACATTTCACAGATATCCTCTGACTCTTCGGTTATTCCATCAGTCGCCCTTTTCTCTGGCTCAATTGTGAATTGTTGGGCTTGATGACGACCACGACGTCGCAAATAATAAATCCCAGTTTTTAGTCCCTTTGACCATGAGTAAAAGTGCATCGATGTAAGTGTGGAATAATTAGGGTCCTCTAACCAAAGATTCAAACTTTGACTCTGACAAACATACGCACCGCGATCAGCAGACATATCAATAAGAGTGCGCATAGGAATTTCCCAAACAGTCTTATAAATATCACGGATCTCTTGTGGAATTTGTTCAATTTGCTGGATAGAGCCATGATTCGAAATAATATTGTTTTTAATTTTTTCATTCCATAGCCCAAGCTCTAGGAGATCATTCATCAAATATTTATTTGCCAAAATGAACTCACCAGCTAAGGTTCGTCGGTTATAAATGTTGCTAGTAATTGGCTCAATGCATTCATTGTATCCCAAAATTTGTGAGGTGGATGCAGTTGGCATAGGAGCCAACAACAATGAATTGCGCAATCCGACTTGAATAATACATTGTTTTAGACTATCCCAATCGTATCTATTGCTGGGCGTTACATTCCACATATCAAATTGTAAAATACCCTTGCTTGCAGGCGATCCAGAAAATGTTTCATATGCTCCATCTGATTCAGCCAATTCACACGAGGCTTCCAATGCAGCATGATAAATTGTTTCAAAAATCATTCGGTTTAATCCGCGCGACTCTTCTGATCCAAATGCAAATCGAAGCATCATAAACGCATCGGCTAACCCTTGCACCCCAATTCCGATTGGACGATGGCGGCGATTGCTTCTTTCGGTTTTTGGTGTTGGATAATAATTTACATCAATGATTTTATTTAGATTTTTTGTCAATACCTTTGTAACACTATGCAGACGTTCATGATTAAAGTATAGATTTTTTGAGTTTCCGTCAGATGATTCAATAAAAGCAGGAAGGGCAATGCTGCCTAGGTTGCAAACTGCGGTCTCGTTATCGTCAGAGTACTGCACAACTTCGGTGCATTGACCAGTAATGATGCCATTAAAAATTCCCATATGACGCTTCGGTTCAGTAAAACAATACGTATCGTCAATTCGGTTGTTATTTTCAATGCGCAATATTTTAATAAATTGTTTCGCGTCTCGTGCTGGTTTATTTCCAGATAGTTCTAATCTGTGTGGACGAAATCCGATTTCAAATAGTTTAAACAAATCACACGATGTAATAAGTAGACGATAAATTGGTTTTACGTCATAGTATTTGTGTGATCCTCTACCGTCTGGCAAATAAGATTGCTCTCTTGCCTGCGATAGTTTAATTTTTGGATTAATGCCACAGGTTTGCAACAACAATTTTACATTTTTAAGAAATTCATAATTAATCGACGCAACTTGTAGTTGTTGATTTTCGCCATTATTCGCAATTGTTCCATCTGCATCACAGTAACCAGAAAACCATGCAAGCTTATCACGCAAGCAACAATTAAATGATGGTAAATCATACTTTTCGTTAATATCAAGAGGAAGTTGGACATTTATTCTATCTGAAGTTTCTGTATAGGTTCTATGCTGAATGAATGGCAATAATTCTTTTTTCTTATCGTATAAATAAATAAGGGGTTTTTTAATATAAGATAACGATTTGCAAATGCCAGTATATTCAGACACATCGTTTTCTTCCAGATAGGAACTGGTTTCATTATCAATATGTCTTTTGCAAAAATGGTGTCCATTTAGTGCAGTGAACTTGCATGGAGATGGTTCATTGCCTGTAATATTCGTATATGTTCCATCTCCACAGAAAAATCCGTGGGTGTATGGATACAACATGGTTTCGGAACCATCAATCACAGGGAAATCGCATTTTATAATTCTATCATTTGGCTTTAGATCTTTCGCCTCTACTTGTTCTACCGAATTAGCAGAATAACTGTTTTGGATATAGAACTTATGGTAAGGCGTGCATGATAGTTTAGAACCATCATCTGTATAAACATCAATTAATTCCTGGTCAATGCCAGTTTTTACTATATCTACTTCAGAAAATTCTTCGCCATTCCACACGTTTACCCTTTCCCCTTCCAAATCTTTAATTTCAATATGTCCTTCATCTGTAAGAATAAGGGTTTCTGGTGCAACACATAAATTTGACGATTTAATTGTTCCAATGTTTTTTTGGTTTGATTTTTCATTACAAGCATCTTTATAAAGAATGTAAGGTGTGCCGGTTTCCATTTGTGCATCCAATACCTGAAACCACAAATCGCGTGCCTTTACTGTTTTTCTACCGCGACCATCCGTTTCGTATTTTGTATACAATTTTACAAATTCCTCTCCATAAATATCAGACAAACCAGGACATTCATCTGGGCACATAAGTGTCCAAGTACCATCTGTTTTTACGCGTTCCATGAACAAATCTGGAACCCAAAGTGCATAAAACAAATCACGCGCCTTTAGTTCTTCGTCGCCATGATTTTTGCGCATCTGAAGAAACATTTCGATGTCAGCATGCCATGGTTCTAGATAAATAGCAAATGACCCATTTCGCTTGTTTCCACCCTGATCAATGTACTTTGCTGTATGGTTAAACACGCGCAACATAGGAACAATTCCATTCGACGTTCCGTTTGTTCCACGGATATGACTTCCGGATGCACGGACGTTGTGAATATGGAGACCAATGCCACCGGCCCATTTCGAAATCATTGCACAATCCTTGAGTGTATTGTAGATTCCATCCACACTATCATCTTCCATGCTAATCAAAAAACATGACGACAATTGGGGTCTAGGCGTTCCAGCATTGAAAAGAGTGGGGGTTGCATGAGTAAAATATTTATTAGACAACAGAAAATAGGTTTCCTTAACGCGCTCAATGTCAGAACCATGAATACCAATGGCGACACGCAACCACATATGTTGTGGGCGTTCAACAGTAACCTTATTGATTTTCATTAAATAAGCGCGTTCCAATGTCTTAAATCCGAAATAATCAATTAAATAATCACGTGTATAATCACATAGATCTTCGTATTCTTGTCTATTTTCCATAGTTAGTTCAAACAATTCACGCGAAATAAGAGGCGAATGCTTGTCATGATTATCTCTATACTCGTATAGAAACCCCATAACTGCACAAAACGACGAATGTGTATTTTTATGATGATTTGAAATAGTAATACGTCCAGCAAGATTATTATAATCAGGATGAATGGATGACATTGATGCACATTGTTCCGCACTCAATTCGTCAATTTTTGTAGTTGAAATTCCGTCATATAGCTGATCAATCACCTTCATGACAAGAGATGTGTAATTAATTTTTATGCCGGCCTCTAGTCCTATATTTCGGATTCGTTTCAGAATTTTGTCAAAGGAAACAATTTCGCGATTACCATCGCGCTTTGTTACATACATCTCATCTTCTTTTGACATGTATGTAGGTAGATTATTACTAATTGGCGATGACATGTTGGATTCACTAATAATAAAAAGAAAAAACCATTTATATTCTTTTTATTATTTATTTATAGGAACATAATTACGCACAAGAATCCAATTTAACTAAACAAACCGGACGTTTTAATGGCATATTATGTATGATTTGCGTATTGGTATCTTTATTGTTTTCAACCGTAACTGTTTTATTAGCATGTTTTTTTGCTGCACGATGTTCATAACCATCAACTCTCTCCTTTACGATTGTCTCCCATATTTCGCGAATTTGAGGCAATGCGGATTCAAACCACTGTCGATTTCTATCAATAAGTACACATGAATATTCATCCAAATACCAGTAAATGGTAGAATAAAGGGTATATTCATTCTTTAATTCTTCGCGTGTATTATCTACCCACTGTTGAATTGCGTCCTCTGTTTTTTCTATAGACAGTGGCATATAAACATATTTTGGACTATTGTTGTATATTTGTACATTTGAAATGTCGATTCCAAACCCACCGGTTTTTTGAATAAAATATAGAATGATACCTTTGTATTCATGTTCTTCATCGTTATAAAAATCGGCGTTTGATTGATATTCTTTAAACCGCGTTTCAAAGAAATCGCATGAATCCAAGTCACAGGTTTCCATTTGTACCTGGGTCTGAATCCAATATTCTTCTTTCGGTATTCCTGTAATTTCGCGGTTAAATATATTCTTAATTTCTAACATTCTACCGTATCGAACAGGGTTTGTTTTATCTATATTAATACCGTCAGGTGATGCGCCAATAAAATCGTAGGTTGAATGTGGAATGCATCCAAAATCACCAATATGTGTCTGGAACATATCTTCATATATCATAACAGATAGGGGTTCATATTTTACTCCCCAATGCAATGTAGAAGTGACATTGGTTTGCATTGATCCAAGAGAATAGGTAAGTGGTTTGCATTTTTCATAAATAATACTATTTTTGTTAGCTTGGCTACTAAGAGCTTTCCATACACTGCTTGCAGTAATAAGATTATATCGAAAATCATACCATTCTTTCGTGCGTTGAGTGGGTTGTGGAATTTTATTTAAATGCTCTATCTTTTCTGTTAATTTTTGGACATCATTAGGTGTTAAAATTAGTTGTTGGTTCAATGAATCATATTTTTGTGATCGCGGAATATCTCCGGAAAAATCAAGATACACTTCTACTACATTCTCTACCAATTCTTTCACGTCATCATAATCGTCATCATGACATAAATCCGCATCTAACCAATAGTCATAAAATATTTCGGTAATGTCTGAAATAAGATTTTTATAAAAATCCGGCGATGAAATTCGTATCATACTTTCTTGCATATAATCCTGAATATTTTCAAAAATGTCCACGACGATGTCGACATAATCATCTTCTGTACAATTCACAATAACATTGGTTTTTAGATAATTCAATAGTTGTGATACGCTTTTATTAGTAGGATTATCGCTTTCTGATGTTTCGGCATCACTATCATTATCAGGAATATAATCACTACTATCGTTATTATCCATTATTTTCTATTATATAAACTTAAATGTTTATATAATTTCATTCAATTAATTAAGCGATGCTGTAGAAAATACAGCTATTCAATTTTTTGCCTCAGATATTAGCCGTATCGGTGGATATGGTCGAGGCAATGGGTTCAGTTACCGATATACGCTTGGGCGTTAATGATTTTAAGGTTGATACGCGCTTCGCATCGGTAATTTTTAACGTAAAATTGCGCGTATTTGTATTAAACTGCAATGCTGGAATACTTACGATATCCTGAGTATCTCTATTGTATTGAATATCTTTTGTTCGTTGCAGCTTTCCCTTTTCAAGGCATTCAACAAAAAAGGATTTTAATGATTTAATGTCTTTCACAGGGAGATTATTATCTCTTCCATACTTTTCTGCAAAACAGTGGAGTCGTTGTATCTTAATGGTCCGATCAAGTTTGTTCCACGATTCCGTTTTGTTATGCAGTTTTTCATTTTCCAACATTTTATCAATATTGTCATTTGTAGTATCAAAGGGTTTGTGTAGAATATTTAATAAACTATTATACTTAGGTTTATTTACCTCAGGTGCATCCGATTTTTCAATAGCATTCATCATTATATATTATATTCTTTATATAGTAATAACTAAAAATAGGTTTAACTACTTTTCTAATATAATAAAAATATCAGTCATTCGTCGAAAATGTCAGTAACGTGTTTGCCAAAATGCTGACAATTGTGGGTATAAAGATTCATGTTTATGTCCCAATCAAATATTTTTGACATTTTTTGTTTCAATTCAATGTTTTTGATAGTATCATATGTCTGATCTGATAATGTTTTAGATTCACTATAAGAAAGTGGGGCGTTTATCGAATGCCAGTGTTGTATAATCATATCGTCAATATAGTAATTGGGCATTGTGTCTATTTTGCGGATACGTATTTCTGCCGGAATGTTTTGCGCAAATAATAATTTCGTCATAGCGGACATAGATTGATTGATGGGAGAGAAGTCGATCACATAACTAACTGTATAATTTGTGGTTGAAATAAAGATTGAATGGTGTAGCTTTAGTTGCGGAATCCCAGGAAAAATGGGGGAACGTAAAATACGTATATTTGGTTTTGGGAAATGTAATGAAAATACAGTTGTTATTAGTAATAATTTGATAAAAAAAGTATATATCATATATACATTATGGAGAGTAAAAAAATATTAATAGATTTTTCACCCAAACCGAAACCCAGTAAGGAAAATAAGAAAATAGAGGTAGAGAAGGAAAGGAAAAAACGAATCATTACTCAAACAAATGACTGGATAAAAACGGAAATACCGGTGGAAGATGAGCTAGATATAGTTCGAACATTGAATACAGTATTAACCGATTCAAATAAAAAAACTGAAATGACAACAAATTGTAAATTAGTTTTACGACAATTAAATTATAAAATATGTGGTTATCGTGGTCAGGATATAGAAAAAGAAAAATATTGCCAAGACAATTTTGTTTCGGTACAAAATATAATAGATTTAATGCTGGCCTGCAATAATATTTGTTATTATTGCAAAAAACCGGTAAAATTATTATATGATTTTGTTAGAGAACCTCAACAATGGACACTTGATCGGATCGACAATGATTTTGGACATAATCATGACAATGTGGCTATTGCGTGTTTACAGTGTAATTTGCGTCGAAAAACTATGTATCATGAGCGATATTTGTTTACAAAACAAATGGTAATTACTAAGACTGGTTGATCTCTTTTTCCCAATCTACAAATTTTGCCAACATAACAGTTTCACCATGTGTTGATACTGAAGGTATAGGTGATGCTAATTTACGGTTTTTAGTTCCAATCAATTCTAAAAACATATGAAAATCATTTGGATGTGTTGAACTACAATATTTCTTATAAATATCAATATCTTCTTTTAGTACCTTTACTGTTGTTGCAAATGTCATACAACAACTATTTGTATATTTCCAATGAGAAGTTTTTGTTAATACAACTCGTGTTGCTTCACCACCATATGAAATAAAAGGATTGGGTCCACCGTCACTGTGATTTATATATTTATCTGGATGGTCGTATCCAGAAGAATATTCAGCAACTGTTAATCCCTCTTCTATAATTGTTGGAGCATTTTTTTTATATATATAATCGTCTTCGGCGAAATAGACAATATCATTATCTTCAAAATGATTAATAGCAATATTTACTGCAAACATAAATGCGCCGGCATTTGATAAATTTGTTCTTATTATTTGATTTTTATTGATATTGTTACATAAAAAATCATAGGTTTCATCACTAACATTATCTGCAATAACATATATTTCATGACAGTTAAATACTTTTAAAAAATGCAAAAAAACATTTCTAGGTGTTACATAATATGGTTTTGTTTTTACGTATCCAGAATCACTTATTCTATATAAAATTTTCATTATAGCAAATATATATATCTTTTTCTATATTCTTTTGGAAAAGATTTGATTCATTCGGAAACAAATCTTTTTCGCTCTGTACAGGGTTTGAACCTGTGACCTCACGGTTAACAGCCGTGCGCTCTACCAACTGAGCTAACGGAGCATATTTTTACACCGCATTATACTATCCGATTTCCTATCCACCATTCAAATACCATTCCACCATTATACTATATGCATGTTTCTCTATATAGTTTTTTCGATAAATATAATAATTTATTTTTTAGAAGAACGTCTCTGTTTTTTTGTTTTTGCGTTTCGTTTGCGTCCGGCATATCCAAGATAATTCCAAAACGTTTTCTTGGGTTTTTCAACAGTACTAGCGTTAGACGCAGGAGCAGCAGGAGGCACTGGCTGGTTAGCCTGAGTTGGCGAAGAGGTTGGTTCAGTAATATTGCTAATGGGTTCCTCACTTGTAGGAAGAGGAGCAGGAGCAGGAGGAGCAGGTGCAGGCGCAGCATTAGTAGTAGCAGCAGGCTGCGATGACCATAAAAACCCACCCTTCATATTTCGTCTAGATTTAATAGATTTTTTAACCGTTTTTTTTCTTAAAAGTTTTGGCATTCTATAGAATATATAGACAAAAAAACAGATTAGAAAGATTGGGGTATAGAAAAAGAATGGAATCTGTTATTCAATCCAACGAATTATCAATTCATGAAAAGATTATTGATAAACTAGACTACTTTTATAAAACAAATAAGATTCCACACATTATTTTTCATGGACCTTCTGGATCAGGAAAACGGACAGTGGTCGATAAGTTTTTAAATCAAATATACCAAAATGATCACAAGAGGATAAAGACAAATGTAATGATGGTGAATTGTGCACATGGTAAAGGAATTAAGTTCATCCGCGAAGAATTAAAATTTTTTGCTAAAACAAATATTCAATCCAACGCAGGGGTTTTATTTAAAACCATTGTACTTTTGAATGCAGACAACTTAACAATTGATGCACAGAGTGCATTGCGTAGATGTATCGAGTTATTCAGTTACAACACGCGGTTTTTTATTATAATAGAAAACAAAACAAAGTTACTGAACCCTATATTATCTAGATTTTGTGAAATTTATGTCCCAGAAAATATAGTAAATGGTAAGGTGCTGAATTTACATAGAAATAAAATAGATAATGTGTATGATTTCTCAACCATCGAATCTGATAATAAAGCATGGGTCATTGAAAAGATGGACCACTTTTTTATTAAAAAACCAATAGATTATGTGACTATGGTTGATATATCGACTATATTTTACGAACAAGGCTTATCTTGTTTTGATATTCTAACATGGGTTGAGCAAACTGACCATATTTTGGAAATAGATAAAACCGAAATTTATATGCACTTTGATACAGTGAAGGCAGAGTATCGTTGTGAAAAGTTATTAATGTTTTATTTATTTGATTTTATTGCAAAACGATTATGTATGAAGAAAAAATGATTTGATTCCAAAAACGATATAAAATGTATTATTCTTTATAAGATATAATTACCACTATTTTACACATCCAAAACGGCAAAATGGATGATTTTGTAGCTTCAAATTTGAATGAGTCGCGAAATGAGTGGTGTGCACGATTGGTTGGAATATTGACACCCTTGGTTTCAGAGGGAGTTCGATCTATTTTTAACGAGTCATGGAACCTCTGTATCCAGAATGATGAAGCAAATAAATATTTAATGACTTTCCAAAATTTACTGGCAAGAATCCCAAAGTGGAATAACACCATCGTTGAAACCGAGCGTAAGCGAATGATTGAAAAGTCCGGTTGTGGATATTTGGAAGAGTTGTTATCGTGTGTATTTATTATTCAATTGAAGATTTTAACTTGCATTCGTGTTGGCAATAAACAGAAAAAGATTGACATATCTATTCCTAAGCTAGATACCTTTATTCATAATGTTTACATAAATGTTGCACGTAAAGTTTATTCAAATGTTTATTTGTTTGAAAAGTCGATATCGCCACTTCAATCACAGAAATATGCTCGTGAATTTGAGTTAATTATTCATGAGGCAATTTTAACAACTATTCGCGACGCCATTCCAACTGAGCAAATTATTCGTGCATATTTAGATGAATCGATTGAGGAAGAGGAGACTGTCACCATTGAAAATATTCCAGATGAATCACCAGGCGGCGTGGCTGTTAACGCCGAGGATAAACCAGAGAGTAATCTAGACTCTAAAACCGAAGAGGAAGACGTTATTCCAACGGTTCCTACAATTAAGAATTTGGATGATGAAAAGGTTATCACGCGACTATCGTTTAATGATATAGATTCTGTTCTCGATGGAAATAACAAGGAAAATGAAATAACTGCGCCCAAGTCGATTGAGCGGCTAGAGGAAATCGGCGCGGCTCGTGCAATGAAACGTCAATTGGAAGAGGAAGAGAGTGATGATGACGATGATCGTATAAGAATACACACAGATTCGGTTGAATTGAACGAATTTATTGATTTGGATCAGCATTTAAACGATATTGATTTGGGTATTGAAGAATTGTAAGAATGTCTATGCGTTTATTTGTGACATTAAAAATCAATTAGGAAACTATAGAAAAATATGGATCCTATGATTATTATTTCTGTTGTAATTACTTTTATTTTTTTTATAGCGAAAATGGTGGAGATGCGATATTTAGACAAGGAACCTAAGCCATTGAAGGATATTGTGCGTGATACTATAATTATATTCTGCTCGTCTTTATTGGGTAGTTTTATCTATTTTAACATGAATAATACGATTAAAGAATTTTTTAATATTGTTACAGAAACTAAAACATTGAACCCAGAAACTACAATGATTTTTACTGATTCACCTGGATTCTAGACGTCAAAATATAATATATAATATTCGTCTATTATATATTATGGAACATCAAATACCAATAAATGGGAAACCTTCGAATAAAAAAACACGAAAATTACGTATTGTAAATAAATCACCCATTGTTTATACGATTCCTGAGTCAGAAAAAGAGAAAAATGTGGAACGATTAAACGAGAAGATAATTGATATGTTGACTACACTTTCGACGCTCATGTCAAAACGTGGGGATTTCATAAAATCTCGTATATATAGCCGCGCCAGCGAAACAATAATGGCAATGGATATCGATATTACAGAAGTGAGTCAATTAAAGGGTCGACCAGGAATTGGTCCAACCATTATGGAAAAGGTAGATGAATTTATAAAAACAGGAACATTGAGTATTATTGAACGAGAACGCAACCGTCCTGAGAATATTTTGAGCGACGTATATGGAATTGGACCTAAAAAAGCAACCGAATTAGTTAAACAAGGTATTAAAACAATCGATGAATTGCGAGAACGACAAAATGAGGTTCTCAATGATGTCCAAAAAGTGGGGTTGAAATACTATGAAGATATATTAGAACGAATTCCTAGATCAGAAATAGATGAATATAATGATCTTTTTCTTGGTAAATTTCGTAAGGTAGCGGATGAGGGATCTAGATACGAAATTGTGGGGAGTTATCGACGTGGTTTGAAAGCGTCTGGTGACATTGATGTCATAATCACATCCGCTAATCCAAAAACCTTTGAAAATTTTATCGATTTACTAATAAATTCCGGAACAATATTGCATGTTCTCTCACGTGGAAAAACAAAGTGCCTGGTTATAGCAAAAATTGCTTCGAGTAAGCATGCTAGACGTGTTGATTTCTTATACACTGGTCCAGAAGAATATCCCTTTTCAGTATTATATTTTACAGGAAGCAAAGCATTCAATACTGTAATGCGTGGATATGCATTGAAAATGGGTTATTCATTAAATGAGCATGAAATATCGAAGATGATAGATAAGAAGAAGAGTGGGAAAGTAGAACATAGTTTTAAGAGCGAGAAAGATATTTTTGATTTTTTAGGATTAAAATATGTTGAACCAGTTGACAGAATAGATGGTCGAAGTATTCAACCTTTGGTTGAACATTTAAATACTGCAGACCTTGGTGAAAAACCATTGGGTTCAATGGTTGATGTTCCACCCCCTATGCCAAAAAAATCCAAAACTCTAAAAATAAGAGAACCCAAGGAACCAAAGGTTAAAAAAGAGCCAAAAACACGTAAAATAAGAGAACCTAAGCCACCCAAGGAACCCAAACCAGCCAAGGAACCTAAGCCACCCAAGGAACCTAAGCCACCCAAGGAACCTAAACCACCCAAGGAACCTAAGCCACCCAAGGAACCCAAACCACCCAAGGAACCTAAGGTTAAAAAAGAGCCAAAAACACGTAAAATAAGAGAACCCAAGGAACCAAGGGTTAAAAAAGAGCCAAAAACACGTAAATTGAGAGAACCCAAACCGCCAGGGATTGTAAAAGAAAAGAAAAAAACAAATATAAAAATAATTAAAGAAGATATTCAAGAAATGGATAAATTATTAACACCACAAACTGTAGAGACTTATATATCTAATTTTAAACAGAATGGAATTACATTTATTGAGACGTTAACAGAAATTGAATTAACTGCTATTCTTAGATATGCCAATGATCAATATTATAACAAAAGTAACCCTCTATTAACTGATAATGAATTTGATATTATAAAAGAATTTATAGAACGAAAATATCCACAAAACACGGCTCTGAAAGAGGTAGGTGCACCAATAACAAAAAATAAGGTAGTACTTCCCTACAATATGCCATCAATGGATAAAATAAAGCCAGATACGCAGTCATTATTTAATTGGATAAAAACATACAAGGGACCCTATTGTTTGTCATGCAAATTAGATGGCGTTAGTGGCATGTATAATACTGAAGGCGCAGAACCAAAATTATACACACGTGGCGATGGGAAGGTTGGGCAAGATATAACACATTTAATTCCTTATTTAAATTTACCAACTGAACGCGGAATTGTGGTTCGTGGCGAATTTATTTTACAAAAATCTACGTTTGAAACAAAATATAAATCATCTTTCGCAAATCCGAGAAATTTGACTTCAGGAATGATAAATAGTAAAACCATAGATAAATCAAGATTGAAAGATTTACATTTTGTGGCATATGAAATCATTCAACCTAGATTAAAACCTAGTGAACAAATGAATAAATTGATCGAGTTGCGGTTTGAAACTGTGAAACATAAAATGGTGCCAGCCCTTACAAATGAATTATTATCAGAAACACTATTGGATTGGCGATCTTCCTATGAGTATGAGATTGATGGTGTAATAGTATCAGATGACGCCATTTATCCACGAATAGAAGGTAATCCTGAATATGCATTTGCATTTAAAATGGTTATATCGGATCAATTAGCAGAAGCAAAGGTAGTGGATGTTATATGGACACCTAGTAAAACTGGTTATTTAAAGCCGCGTGTACGAATCGAACCGGTTTCGCTAGGTGGTGTTACCATAGAATACGCCACTGGGTTTAATGGTAAATTTATACAGGATAATAAAATCGGAATAGGTGCGGTCATTCAAATTATACGCAGCGGCGATGTGATCCCATATATAAAAGCAGTAAGTATGCCAGCAGAAAATGCTAAGATGCCGGATGTGCCATATATATGGACAGATACCAATGTAGATATTTTACTTGAAAATCAACAAGCGGATGAAACTGTGCGTGAGAAGATAGTTACCGCATTTTTTACGGAATTGAAAGTAGACGGTTTATCTGGTGGGAATGTGCGCCGAATTATAGCTGCTGGTTTTGATAGTATCTCCAAAATATTACACATGACCAAGGTCGATTTTGAAAAAGTGGAGGGATTTAAAGAGAAAATGATCGAAAAAGTGTATACGAGCATCCATGATAAAATAAAGGGCGCAACATTAATCGACATTATGAGTGCATCAGGGTCATTCGGTCGCGGATTGAGTGGTAAGAAATTTAAACTTATCATGGATGTTTATCCTGATATAATAACTTCGTCGGATAGCGAAGACGAGAAAATTCGCTTATTAAAATCAGTAAAGGGGATTGGTGAAGAGAACGCACGCGGATTTGTAAATGGAATTCCTGTGTTTTTATCCTTTTTACACGAATGTGGTTTAGACGAAAAATTATCTATGGAATCAGAGATCGTGCATGATACCGATTCTGGAAAAAATATTGATGTTGAAAATCCGCTATATAATAAAAAAATAGTAATGACGAAAATTCGAGACAAGGAAATTATAGAAAAATTACCAAATTATGGGGCAACATTAGAAGATTCAATAAAAAAGGATACATTTGTTCTCATTGTAAAGTCAAAAGACGATTCATCAAATAAAACAAAGTTTGCTGAAGAGAATAAAATACAAATAATGACGCCAGATGAATTCAAGTCAAAATATTTTAGTACAGTATAATAAGTTGAATGTTTCAAATTATTAATAAACCCATTCTTATTATTCAAGCATCACCGATTAGAACTGCCAGTATTGTATTAGTAAACGTATTGCAAGGACTTATTTATGAATTGTCTAATAAACCCATATTAGATATGACAAACAATATTGTTATTAATAATTTTATAAATAACACAAATGTTGTGAGAACCCATTATTTGGATTTTAATTATTTAATGAATTTATATGGAAAAAAATATGATGTATATTTTGTATGCAGTGAACGTCAAGAAAAGGGGGTATTAATTGACAGTGGCTATAGAAATATGCGAAATATAATTATATTTGATTATGCCGAATTATTAGAAACGCCAACAAATGCGATAGACAATATAGTAGATACTGTTTATAAAAGATTCATAAAAATGATTCCAAATAGCGATATTATTTTTTCAACCCTCACTGCCAAAAAACGATTGCGTGAAATGAATAATTATTACGAAACAATCAAAACCAGACCATTTACATACATAAACATATTTTACGGAATTCATGGTTCTCATCGATCGGTAGATAGCAGTGGAAACTTGTTGCCAACAAGTAAATAGGTTGCTTATTATTATTATTATTATTATTATTATTACATAATTGTAAATTGTAAAATGTAATAATATCGATTACGCATAGGATGGAATAGAATCAATATCTATCAATTTGTCATAGGTTCCTGAAAACAAAAATTGTTTAAAAATACTGTGTTTTAATTGCTCATTTGGTTTATGGTTATGGACGGTTCTCGCAATCATTTTATATAATTTGAAATTGGGATAACGTTCTTCTCCATTTTTCTTATATAAGACATTTTTACCTTGGTCATCTTTACACCAGCAACAAATCATTTTCTGTAAATCATCCATATCTTGGGGTTTTTCATCATCATCAATAATAAAATCATAGATTGATGTTCCAAGACGGCATAAATCAAAGCTATAATTTGGAGGAATATGTGGTTTTTTGTTATTATAATATGGTTCACAATTATACTGTGAATTTGCATCACCGTCTTTTGCAAAACTATCACTGCAATAGAGTGTTCCGTTATAAGTATATATACTTCTACCGAAATCAATGATTTTATATATTACACCATGGGTGGGAACACGATAGATTTCATTTTCGAATTTATAGTATAAATACTCAATATCAGTCTTGACATACATAATATTATTGGTATGAAGATCATTGTGTGTAAATTGAAACGCCTTTTGATACGTATTGAGAATCATTATGATTTGAAATAATGCGGTGGCTCCTGTGTCAATATTAATTTTATCCTTTAAAAATAGATCATCCAATGTTCCATCACACTTTTCAATACAGATCATTTGTGTTGGAAATTCTTTAATATAAGCATAAATATGTTCTTCTTCTTCACTGATTGAGCTGCAATTCGAGTTTGATTCATCATCCTCATCGGTTTCCCAATCTTCGTCATCCTCTTTTTCATTGTCATTTGTTGATTCGGTATCACTTTCTTCGTCTGTGCTATAATTTGCCTCGCTATTGTTTGATGTATTGGTACTGGAATAACCGTTGCTTTCAGATTTATTCGTTCCATCCTTATTCTTTTCTGTTTCATAAATGGATTCAAGTTCAATCGTGGGTTGCGTAGATTTTATGTCAGTAGAATTATCTGTAATGGTATCATTATTGGTTTCAGTAAAAGTATCGACATTATCAATAGTAATATTATGATTCGTTTCAGAAATTTGTAATTTATTTTTATTTCCACGAGAACCAAAATTTCCATATTCATTTTTTGGCATATCGGTAATGGAAAATCCATTGTTTATGTTTTCATTGAAATAATCTGAAGATTTTAAATAGTCAATATCGTCGGTAACATTTGCCTTGTATACATCTTGCACACCTAAATAGGAACCATAATATTGTAGTCCATGTATAAAACCGTGTTTTTCTAACAAAATATTGGTTAAAAAACAATAGAATCCATCTACATAAGAAACGTTATTGTAGTTAACAAGTTTAGCGAAACACTCCTCACTATTATTAATTGTCGGAAGACGTCGAATGGAATCATAGCTATTGTATTTGCCGATCATAAATCGAATAGGATCAATAAGTGGCGAAAATTTAATAAAAACCGGTTTGTTGCAAGTTGTCTTGTTAATACTATCGTAAACAGTATTCATATTCATAAAATGATATTGGTTGTTTAATGTGACCTGATTGTAATTTTTCTCATTCATGTTAAAAAGGGTAGAGTAGATGGGGATGTAATTTTGAAAATCATGAATTCGAAAGGCATTATATCCATATTTGATATCATCTTCTGTCTGAATAAAATTTTCTTCTAAATGTTTTAAATCTATAGGTATAGACTTAAAGTAACTATGCTTAAATTTTTCATCCATTTTGTTTTGTATTTCTAAAAAAATATGTGGATATGAACTTGTTTGTAAAATTCGTTTTACGTTTTAAAACTAAATATTACTCCTTTATAAATGACATCTTTAGAATTAAAGAAGTTTGATATGCGGTCCATTACTTTTCGACCCAATGAAAATAAGGGTCCAGTGATTGTCATGATTGGTCGACGTGATACAGGTAAGAGTTTCTTGGTTCGTGACTTGTTATTTTACCACCAAGATGTACCAGTCGGCACTGTTATATCAGGGACAGAAGCTGGAAACAGTTTCTATTCTGCTCACGTTCCTAAATTATTTATTCATCATGAATATAATACGGTTTTAATAGAGAACATTTTAAGACGTCAAAAGGCTGCATTAAAACAGGTAAATCAAGAGATGACTGCATATAATCGTAGCACGATTGATCCAAGAACTTTTGTTATATTGGATGATTGCTTGTATGACCAATCATGGACACGCGATAAATTGATGCGTTTACTCTTCATGAATGGTCGACATTGGAAGATCATGCTTATCATCACAATGCAATATCCGTTAGGCATTCCTCCCAACCTGAGAACCAACATAGATTATGTTTTTCTTTTGAGAGAACCTTACCAAACAAATCGAAAACGTATCTGGGAAAATTATGCGAGTATGTTTCCAACTCTAGAGGCATTTTGCAGTGTGTTAGATACGTGCACCGAGAATTTTGAGTGTCTGGTAATAAACAACAATGCAAAATCAAACAAACTGTCAGATCAGATATTTTGGTACAAGGCAGAAAATCACCCAGACTTCAGGTTGGGCAGCAAAGAGTATTGGGAATTATCAAAACAATTGGGTGATGATTCAGATGAGGAAGCTTATGATCCAAGTAAGGTAAAAAAGAGAGGTGGTGGACCCACAATCAATGTGAAAAAAACGAAATGGTAGTCCATCCTTATTGAAACTTGCTCATGAATGTTCATGAGCAAGTTTTTGTTACGTTTATGCAGAAACCAAAACCGCTTTCTCTATAGAGAAAGCGGTTTTTAGAGTAGGCGAATAGTATATACACACTGAAACTCGCTCCTGAACATTCAGGAGCATTTTATTGTTACGTCATATGAGTAAACAAAACCGCTACTGAACGTTCAGGAGCGGTTTTCATAAGTAAATACTGCTTTTCTAAAAACCGCTTTCTTAATTAATTAGCGACCAAAATGACTTAAAGAAATTTTTCGAATTTTAATTATAAATAAGATGAGTGAACTCAACATCGTTGATCTTATTGAAAAAAATCCGATAGCAAAGCTATCAAATTCGTACAATAACAAGTTTTTGAAAAAAATCCAAGAAACATTTACTGGATTTGAACAGCAGTTATTTGTGAGCAGTTTTTATTGCTACTTAAATTATGATAAAAATATAGATTTTGTAGTGGATTTGGATGATGTGTGGAAATGGTTGGGGTTTGCATCAAAATTTACGGCAATTAGAATGTTAGAAAAAAATTTTCAACTTGATACTGATTACAAAAATCTCGCTTCACAACTTGGTGAAGCGAGTTTAGGAGACACACCCCCAGTTTCAGATAGTGAAGAAACCGCTTCACAATTTGGTGAAGCGGTTTTAGAAAAGAAGAAAATCAACGGTGGTCAAAATAAGCAAATCATTATGCTAACTATAAAATGTTTCAAATCATTATGTTTGAAAGCACAGACAAAAAAAGCATCAGAAATCCACGAATATTATATGAAAATGGAAGAAACATTGCACCAAATTATTGAAGAAGAAACCGACGAATTGAGGCTACAATTGGAACAAAAGGATAATATTATCACCCAAATTAAGGAATCGTCAGAACACGAAAAAAACAAGCTCAAAAAAGAAAAACAGCGAGCAGTGGAACAGGCCACAATCGACCAATTCCCCCTGAATACGGAATGCATCTATTTTGGAACCATAGACAATACAAACGAACAAACAGAACAACTCATCAAATTCGGTCATACAAACGACCTAGCAACAAGAGTCACCGACCACCGAAAGAATTACAACAACTTCATTTTGACCGCAGCATTTAGAGTTCAAAACAAGGTTGAAATCGAAAATCTCATAAAGACCTATCCCAAAATAAAGAGGCAAATACGTAGCATCACAGTGAATAACAAGGTGAAAACTGAGATTATTGCATACGACAATGCCAGTTTTACGATCGAAAAGTTAACAAAGCATATTAAGGATATTATACACTCAAAAACATACAGTATAGATAATTTCAATAAAATAATGAAGCGAAACGACGAATTGGAAGCCGAAAACCGAGAACTCAAAGAATTACTAGATCAAAAGAAGGCGACAATCACAAAACAGGCGATTGAAATAAACGAAATGAAGGAAACTATCGACAAACAAAAGGCAACTATAGAAGTCGCCATTGTCGAACAACAATCGGTTTATCAAAATGCCACTTTACCAGAAGATGAATTGACCCAAAAATTTGGTGAATTTATAAATGCTGCGTGTATAGTTAGAAATGACGTAGAGGAATCATCCACAAACATGGAAGGGCAATTCAGAATATGGTCGAAAACAAAACCGAAAAAGGAAACATTCCATGCATTAAAAAATTATCTAGACACTCGTTTCAAACCATCGCGTATTTCCAGTCAAAATCAATTGGTTCATGGATATGTCGGAGTAAAACTAAAAGAAATCGAATATAAGAAAAAATTCGAGAATAATGATACAGAAACGTTTATATTCCATATATGTACCTTTTCTCCAAGTGGGAAAATACTCAATTCCACTTTATTAGACGAATATCAAGTATGGAAAAAAAGTATAAGCAAAGAGTGTTCAGATAATGACATGAAAGAAATCAAAGATTATCTAAATTCATGTGAACATACGGTAAAATCAACAGTATGGGTTGACGGCATATCAAACGAAGGATATTATGGCATCAGTTTAAAGAAGAATCTTGATAAAAATAAAAATAAAATTACAGCATCAACTGGAAAACAGGTAGAAAAAAGGACGTTAAAAAATAACGATCTTATTGGAACCTGGGATACAATCGCAAAAGCAGCGGAATCTGAAAATGTGTCCGCTGCGAAAATGAGTCGGAGCATAAAAAACAAAGTAGTATTCGACAATGACTACTACTATTGCACAAAGGCATAAATGAAAAAAATGGACATAAAATATATGTTATAATATAATATATAACATATATACACGAGAATGGCATGTCTGTTTAATAGTTTGAGTTTTTTTCTAAAAATAGACAGTTATACGTTAAGGCAAGAAATATGCAACTATTTGGAACAAAATAAACCAATCATCGAGGGATTAGAAACCAGGGATATATTAGAAATGGATGGAACCAATTACATACCAAATATGCGAGGCCATCATACGTGGGGTGGTGCAATAGAAATACAAGCAGCATGTAATATATGGAACATGAAAATAAACGTGAAATGCAGGCGCGGAAACGAAAATTCGACCATCGAATTTTTACCAGTAACAGGAGTCCCAGATAAAGAAATATCACTCGAATGGACTGGTGGACATTATGAGCCAATCAGATAATCATGGGTGTCTATGAACTATCATCACTTATTTCAAAGTCCTCTTCTTCTGCTTGCAATATAAGATTTCGGAAATTAACGATATCCGCATCTTCTGTATATTGGACCAAATGATCATTCATAAAATCATGAAACAAATTTTCTGGTTCTCTATGTACATTCGTCATAAAGTATATCTTATTTTCACCATCTGCATTGTTCGAGGAGCAATCAAAAGATAATATTCTTTCTACTTTTCTACGTCCAAATTGTGGGTTATTTTTAACAAATTTCTCTAATTGTATTCGCCATTTTAACATTGCAATGGAACGCGTTGATCTATTTAATGAATAATGGGAACTATAATATAAGCGAAGGATAGGTTTTAATTCTTTTACGAGCACATCTTTTGGAAACTGTGGATGTATGATAAGGGTTCGTTTATGAGGGCTATTTGATATCATATATTTGATTTCTCTACAAATCACATTTGTCGTTGATTTACTCAAAAATTCTTTGATAGCATAATCACGCAGCATAATCTCATTTTTAACTAAAAAAATACTTATATTGAAATTACAGAGAAAAAAAGCATGAAACAATTCAGGAACAATAAAGGGTTGTTTTTTCATGAAAAAATAAATAGTGTATAAAATAGATTTGGTAAATGGCAAATTATTGTAAGGATTCTTTATAATCAATGGATCCGCAAATAAGTCAGAGTTGTTTCCTAATGAATTATTTATAATATTGATTAGGTCGTTTGTGGTGAAAAGATAATTATTATTGTTTTGATAGATAGAGATAACACGTGGAGACGCCAAATCAATCGGATTGAGAAATACGTCTTTGTTTACCTGCGTTGCTGCCCTTTTCATTTTATAACGAAACATGAATACATTAAGTGTATGGTACGTCGATTGAATTTTCGAAAAAAGTTGCAGAAATTGCTCTTTCATTTCACTATCTATAAAACAATTGTTTAAAATATTGTTTAAATAGTTGAATTTAAACCGAATAGAATACTTACCATATGATGATAGCATTGTTAAAAATAGTGATGAAGCTGGATATGTTTTATTATTAATAAATTGAGTGACTTTATATTCAGTATCATTTTCCGTTTCAGGTGGGGTTGTTGTTAGGACATTCGTTAAATGGGTTATTTGATTCGCCGGTCTTATAAATTTATAATCAACTACCGTATTCACAATTTTATTTTTTAAAATAATATTGGTTGTATAATAAAAGGTATGCATCGTTAACATAAATATAATTATATATTTATGCTATTTCTACTTTCTATATTATTTTTATGCCTCCTTTACTTGGGCGTCCTCTTCCGACTCAGTCGTCGAAGTGTTCACATTATTCACTCTGTTGTACAACATTTCATTATGCAACTTGATGCTCTCAGGAGTAACGTCTTCGCGAGAGTCGAAATCAACCGTCTCCTTCACACCAATGAGGTTGCCATCTTCGTCAATGGTTTGCGTTAGAACGTTTCCTGATTTCTCGGCATTCTTAATGTTGTCCTGAATTGCCTTCAACTTTGTTTCGCGAATGCGCTTATCGAACTCCTGCTTGGCACGCTCCTCATTCTTAATCTTTTCTTGGTGCAACTGGTTCAATTCCTCCTCCATAAACTCAACTCTACCAGTCTTATAGGCATCAGGATCCCATGGAATCCAAATTCCGACAGGTCCGACAAAAATATCGTGATTCGGATCGCTCTCGCGAATCTTCTTGCAACGGCTTTCAGCCTCTTCTTGGGTGGGAAAAACGCCACGGATTTTTAGGCCACGAACCGATGTTTGAAACGATTGCTGACGATTAAAATCTTCGTTTAATTTTGCTTCGTGTTTATCAATGAAATTCTTAAAATCGTCATCCACGACAGATTCTTCGCGCAATCTAGACTCTTCTTCTTTAGCAAAATCAGCCATGTCCTTCATAATATCATCCACCTTTAGGTTATATTTAAATGAAATAAACTGCAAAAAATCGGAAAATTTTGTCATAGATTTAGTAAAATCCCATTGTTTTACAAATTGCTCAAAAAGGAACTGTTCGCGCTTCTTTAGGATTTTTTCAGGAGAAATAAAAGACATACAGGCGAACTTTTGACCAGCTAGCGGAGTATCTTCGTCACACAAGTCCACATATTTAGGATTTTCTTGACCGTTCGGCAAAAATTTTCTCTCGAACCCAGACATTTTTAATAGAAATACTCATCCTATATTTTTAAGTGATTTAGGAATTATTATAATTTTTTTTGTTTTGATATAATATAAATATAAAATGGCTGCCGGATTAATCGATTTTCCTGAACTTATCAAGCGCATTGTTAAGTACTTAGTGTTGGGTCTTATGGTCTCTATCGTTGCTATTGTTATCCCCAAGAAATCCCTCAACTTAGAGGAGGTGGTGCTTCTTGCCCTTTCGGCTGCTTCCACCTTCGCTGTGCTTGATGTGTTCCTTCCCTCCGTCGGTGAGTCCGCTCGCTTCGGTCTTGGTGCTACCCTCGGCAGCAACCTAGTTGGTGGCATTCGCATGGTTGCATAAATAGCTAACCAATGACTAAAATATAATATAGCCCAAACCTATATTATATTGATTTTTCAACAGTTTATCTACCAAATCCTTTCTACAAACATATGAACGCCCTAAACTGCTGAGGCTGCAACAGTTGGTTGGGGTTGACCCTTACTCTTCTTTTGTTTCTTTTGTTTTTTAAATCCTTCCATTACTATTATTGGGATTTCTGGCTCATTTTTAACATGAGTGGCATTCCAAAATAGTTTATGCGTAAAGTGGTAAACAACTGCGAAAATTGTTGCATGGACCATGGCTACCATAAATATATCTTCTCCTGGTGGAAGCTGAAAAAGAATATTTGGCGTTAGTAAAAAGAAGAGAACCGCAACGTACAAACTCATCAACCATTCCATTGTAAAAATCGTATATATTACAAAAAATATTTTTTATAGGGTTCCTAAACCAATTATATACTGGGTATAAAAAGCCAATCTAGGTCATTGCAAACCTCTTTCCAAATCGCATCCTGTTCCTTCTGTTTTACTGCATCTTTTAATAGTGGAATATAGGGTAGATATTGTGTTTGGTCTAATAATACACATAATTGGTAAAGGGTATATGTGTAGTTGAAAAAATTGGTACGATTCGCTGGACAGTGTATTGCCCATGGCTTTTGAATTTCAATAAAGAGAACACACAAGGTTTCATGCAATTCCTCATTCATAATAGGTGGTTTTATGCCAAAAATAGAGTTAATATATTGGATATGTTCAAAATATTTATTGTAACCCAATTTTCGCAATATTTCACGCATTTTGTCATACGTAATGAGGGACATGTCGGTGATACGTTCTTTTTTGATACGATTGCGAATAGCATCAATAACTTCTTCCGGTATCTGAGTTGTTTCTTTGGCTTGAAATTGAGATAAAATCTCTTTGAAATGATTTAATCGTATATATGCTGTGTATGAAACCTCATTCGGTGGCTCCTTGTTTGTGGGTTTTGCATTGTCTATAATATAGGTTATAAATTTCCCACAATTTACATTATTACAAATAAGAATTCCTTCTTCATCTTGGGGAATAAGTTCTCCCTTTCTGCAATATTCGCAAATATCAGTGGGAACAACAAAGTCTTGTAATTGAATGACTTCATTGTTCACATTTTTCCAATAAGTTTGGTATAAACGTTTGGATTGATTGTATTTTCCACTATTTATATTGGATGCAGTATCATTTCCTGCCTTTATTTTAAAGAAAGAATTGAGAACATTTACATTTTGGTTATTATCGCCACTAGAAATCTTCTTTTTTTCCTCGAAATAGTCGAAAATATATTTCGAGTTCTCCAATAGGTATTTTTTCTTTTGGTAACGAAGTGTTTTCACCTGTTGTTTTATGGATAAAATGCGGTCTTTAATATCCATATAAGCATCGATTTCATAATCTTTTAGAAGAGGTATTTTGGCATTTAAAGCGGATTTTTCCTTCATTAATTTTGGTATGGTTTCCGTTTCTATTTTTTCAAACGATTGCAACATTTCTGTATGTTTTTCATCAATCGTATTTTGTTTCGGTATTAACTTTTGTTTTTGGTTCATCTACTTTATAATGATTTTGTTATTGTTTTTTTATATATGTTTTTTTCCTTTAGAATAAACTATAGTTCTCCAAAATATACTTCCATAAATGGTAAGTATATTTTGGAACAGGATGGTATGCCGTTAATAAAAACTATTACCTTGTATGGTAATAGTTTTTATAACATCTCCAGGCCATTTTATGGGATGGAGATTAAAGGTTTAAGGTTAAATCGTAAAATATATGATTCCATAATGTTTGTAAAATATATAGTGGCATGGAATCTATCCCTATGTCGATGGAATTGCCAAATGACATAATAACGAATAAAAAGAGGATTAAAAAAATGCTATTTATAACAAATGCTTTGAATAATGGTTGGACTGTAAAAAAAGTAAATGAATCCTATGTTTTCACAAAGAAACATGAGAACCTGCGCGAGGTCTTTAAAGAAAATTATTTAGAAAATTTTGTTATACAATCGATTTCTAGCACAGATTCTTCTTTATAGAATTTCTCAATCTATTATAAAGAATAAAAGTTATAATGACAACAAAAACATTACCATTATCAAAACAACCAAAATCAATTAAAGGCGAAAAGTCTGTGGATAAAGATGGCGTCTGCAAAGCAGAATTAGATAAAAAAGATTTTAAAAATGTCTTGGATAAATTAGAAGCGAGTTACGACGAAAAATACAGTGCAAAATTAAATAAAGCGGAAGATAAATTAATCGGTTCGATATGTAAGAAAATCCAAAAAATAATCGATGAATTAGATTTAGGTGAAGATAAATCTGGCAAAAAAAGAAGATTTGAATTGGACGAAGATGCTTTCAAAGAATTCATAGAACATTTTAAATTTGAAAAGGAGGTGGTTGGTGGTGATACTAGCGAATTAGTACTACGTTCATCAACTAGAGGTTATCGCCTAGATTTTGTTGCAGCGATTTCATTATTTGCTGGAATACTTCTCATCTATTTATCTTATTTGCACATGAACTCTATTGTAGCCAGTGCAAGTGGTCAGAGCTTGAATACGATATTAGATCAATTGAGAAACAATATTGTGGATTCATTTGAGCAGAGTGGTCAGATAGTATATTCGAATAGTTTTGTAAGTTATTTGTTTATGTGCATGAGAGATTTTACAGGTTCATTGACGAGAGGTAATATCAACACCGTTCAAAATATTTTGGGTAATTTTTTAAATATTATGGCGAGAAGAAATGCTGGTATGATTGCTGAAATATGTGCGCCAAATTTTAATACAGAATTAACGTCTAGTCCTTTGTTGAATAGCGCCATTAATAGTATTGTTAACACAATCACTACCTTTGGTGATAATGAGAGAATTAATAGTTGCATTTATCGTGCAGGTGCCGAAGTATACCGACATGAAATTAATATGACGATTGAGCGATTTTCGTCTGGTTCTAGCCACAGTCAAACACTTGCCTATTGGGGTTTTCGTTTAGTGTGGGGAAGTGGCAGTTATTTTGCCTATCGATTTGGATTAGTCGAACATGGTCTCGGTGCTATGAGAAGAGTTACCCAATCTTCGGCGATTTCAAGAACTGCTGAGCATGGTGGCGTTGGTGGTAAATCAAAAAGATTGAGAACACGAAAAAATAGAGGATAGGAATCATTTGATCTATCTATGGATTTTTATGTAATTCAAAATTATATAAAAATAATGTGTCATTAGTTTACAGCGTAAATGGATGTGGATGTCGACGAATTGTTGAGAATAAATAAGTTGCAAGAAGAAAAAATTCGGTCCTTGGAAAATGAATTGAAAGAAACGAAAGAACATTTGAAAAAATATACTGCTCCTAAACGGAGTAAGACCTATTATGAAAATCATAAAGAAGATATTATAGCAAAGGTGAAGGAGTATAAAGAAAAAACGAATTATTCTTACGAGGTTACGCCTGACAAAAAGAAGGAATATAATAAAACCGCGTATTTGAAACGAAAAGAAAAAAAATCCATGGATGAAGTTACGGCATAATAAGTATTTTTATTCGTTCAAAATTACTTAAACAATTTCTCTGTATAAAATATAGAATAAAATGGTAAATTGTGAAACATGTCGAACCGTAAAAGCATTTTTTAATTTTCCAGGTGAAAAGAAGGCTAGGTTTTGCAGTTCTCATAAATCTGAAGGTATGGTAAATGTTGTAAATAAAACCTGTGAAAACCCAATATGTAACGGTAAGCGTGCCACATTTAATATTGTTGGTGGAAAACCTAAATTTTGTGGAGAACACGCAACTTCTGATATGATAAACCTATCGGCCAAGAAATGCAAGGGTGTAAACGGTAAAAAATGTTTTACGATACCAATATATAATTATCCAAATGAGAAAAAGGGTGAATATTGTGTGGAACATAAATTGGAGGGAATGATAAATGTTGCAGGGAAACGTTGTGAGGAATCTCGTTGCAATGTTATTGCCCAATTTAACATAGAGGGTGAAAAGTGTGGAAGGTTTTGTTCAATCCATAAATTAGAAGGAATGATAGATATAAAACATAGTCGGTGTGAGTATGAAGGTTGCAATGTATCGCCGTCTTATCGGTTTGAACAAGATACTCATTGTCGTTTTTGTTCAGAACACAAATTAGAGGGAATGATTGATGGCAAACATAAAAAATGTAATTATTCTGGATGTGGTAAAACGCCATCATTTAATTACGAATGTGAAGAAATACCAATGTATTGTGGTGAGCATAAATTAGAGGAAATGATAGACGTGAAACATGATAAATGTGAAGTGAGTGGATGTATTCTTAGACCAGTATTTAATTTTTTTTCTGAAAAAAAAGGGCGGTTTTGTTTTTCTCATAAATTGGATAATATGGAAGATGTAGTAAGTAAGACATGTATATCTGAGTGGTGTAACACAAATACAAATAATTCAAAATATAATGGTTATTGTTTATTTTGCTATGTAAATTTATTTCCAGACAATCCAGTGTCGCGAAATTATAAAACAAAGGAAAAAAACGTAGTAGATTTTGTTTTGGAAAATTTTCCTCAATTTACATGGGTTTCGGATAAAAAAGTTAAAGATGGCTGTTCTAGACGGCGGCCAGATTTATTGTTAGACCTTGGGTATCAGGTTATTATAATAGAAATTGATGAAAATCAACATATTGATTATGATTGTAGTTGTGAAAATAAACGATTAATGGAAATTTCCAAAGACGTAGGACATAGACCAATTGTATTTATTCGATTCAATCCGGATTCTTACGTAAATCGCAGAAATGAATGTATTAAATCGTGTTGGAAAGCAAATCAAAAAGGAATATTTATTATAAATAAAGAAAATAATAAGGAATGGAATAATAGATTAGACATGTTAATCTCTATCAGAGGATAAATATATTTATCCGCCGATAGGATATGGGTCATCAGTTGTTTTGTAGCCATTTGGCTACAAAACCTCGGATAGACCTTAAAGGAGCAAATATATTACTGGACAACAAATGAAACAAATAAAACAATAGAAATTGTTCATTTATATTATAATTTGTTTGACTAATATATTAGTTTATAAAATTAAGGTCTATCCGCAGTTTTGTAGCCAAATGGCTAAAAATTGGTGAATAGCCTATATCTCTATCGGTTGATAAATATATTTATCCACCGATAGAGATTAAATAAACCATAAAGAGTAAGGAAAAAATTTTAATTTCCATTTTATTTCAAGTTATGGTGTTCAGTACTAAAAAATAATTTTCCGAATAATTTTTATTTAGCAATTTCCCCAGAAATTATTTTCTTTGTATAGTATATATTAAAAATAGCAGCATGGGAGGAGCACTAATGCAACTTGTCGCCTATGGGGCCCAGGACGTTTTCCTTACTGGTACCCCTGAAATTACTTTCTGGAAGGTGTCTTACAGACGCCACACTAACTTCGCCATGGAGTCCATCGAGCAGACCTTCTCTGGACAGGCCGATTTCGGTCGCCGTGTCACCTGCACCATCAGCCGCAACGGTGATCTTTGCTACCGCACCTACCTCCAGGTGACTCTCCCTGAGATCAACCAGGGCATGATGTCCGCCGGCACTGACGGTGTTTATGCTCGTTGGCTCGATTTCCCTGGTGAGCAGCTCATCGCTCAGGTTGAGGTTGAGATTGGTGGCCAGCGCATTGACCGCCAATACGGTGACTGGATGCACATCTGGAACCAGGTGACCATGTCTGAGGAGCAGCGCCGCGGATACTACAAGATGATTGGTAACACCACCCAGCTTACCTACATCTGCGACCCTACCTTCGCCCAGATCTCTGGCCCCTGCTCTGCTGCCGGCGGACCTTCCCAGGTTTGTGCTCCTCGCCAGGCTCTCCCTGAGACCACCCTCTACATTCCCCTCCTCTTCTGGTTTTGCCGCAACCCTGGCCTTGCCCTCCCCCTCATTGCTCTCCAGTACCACGAGGTGAAGATCAACATTGATTTCCGCCCCATTGGTGAGTGCTTGTGGGCCGTCAAGTCCCTTGCCCCCAGCACTGGTGCTGGCACCCAGTCCGTCGCTGCTGCTTACCAGCAGTCCCTTGTTGCTGCCTCCCTCTACGTCGACTACATTTTCCTCGACACTGACGAGCGCCGCAAGATGGCCCAGAACCCCCACGAGTACCTCATTGAGCAGCTCCAGTTCACTGGTGACGAGTCGGTGGGTTCCTCCTCCAACAAGATCAAGCTCAACTTCAACCACCCTTGCAAGGAGCTTATCTGGGTTGTCCAGCCTGATGCCAACGTCGACTACTGCTCGTCCCTCGATGCCGGTGGTATCCTCTTCAAGACCCTTGGTGCCCAGCCCTTCAACTACACTGATGCCATTGATGCCCTTCCCAATGCCGTCCACGCTTTCGGCGGACCTAACGAGACCTCCACCACTGGCGGCCTTGGCTTCATCAACGGCTCTGGCCTCTTCACCCTTGCTGGTGCTGATGATGTTTCGGCTGCTGGTGGTGCTACTGGCCAATGGCAGAACCAGAGCGGTCTTGCTGAGACCCCCTTCTCTACCTCTGCTGCCAACGGCTCCACCGTCTCTGATGCCGGCACCTTCGTGCTTGCCGAGACTGCCCTTGACATGCACTGCTGGGGTGAGAACCCTGTCGTGACTGCTAAGCTCCAGCTTAACGGCCAGGACCGCTTCTCTGAGCGCGAGGGCTCTTACTTCGACGTTGTCCAGCCCTTCCAGCACCACACTCGTGCCCCTGACACTGGTATCAACGTGTATTCATTTGCCTTGAGACCTGAGGAGCACCAACCTTCAGGGTCGTGCAACTTCTCTCGCATTGATAATGCAGTGCTCCAGCTTGTTCTTTCCTCCGGAACTGTCGCCGGTACCGCCACCGCCAAGGTCCGCGTGTACGCTGTTAACTACAACGTCCTCCGCGTGATGAGCGGCATGGCTGGTGTAGCTTATTCAAATTAGCGTTAGGCACATTTTAAAGGAGACCAACATTTTAAAAAATCATAATAAAAATAAAAAGATAAAAATTTCATTTATTATTGCAATAATAGTTATATAATTAATTTTAATAATTATATAATACAAATTTACACTTCCGGTATTATATAATTATTTTCTTCCAAAAGTTGTTCTCGTTTTTTCTTACGATGGTCTGCTATTTCTTTTGCACGCATTTTTTTATATTCTTCATCTCCATATTTTTCCTTTAGGTTTTCTCTTCGTTTTTGTTTTTTTAATCTATTTTTTTCTCTCCTTTCTTCAATTGATAATTTATTTTCATTTTTTACAATGCTATTATTGTTATTGTTATTGTTATTGTTATTGTTGTTACGCAATCTTCTCATTTTTTCGTTATGTTTTTCTTTTATAAAATCAATCCCTTTTTCTTTTATTTTATTTTCTCTATATCGGCGCTGTCGTAATCTGTTTAATTCTTTTTTATCGATTTTATCAGGTACAGTCGTTTCTTTTTGATTATCCACAATTCCATTTTCATTGTTTGTTTGTAAAACAACTGCATTTTCAATAAACGAATTGGTTAATTCAAACGATTCTGAATCCGTAGTTTCAATTCGAATTTGTGTAAAAAACTGGTGTCGTTCGTCCTCAAAATCCCCCCTATGTTTTTCAAAAATCATCATAAATTTATTCATTACATCATCCAAAACAAAATTCTTTTTCATATAATTACATTCACCGCAACATGCCTTTATATTATCTAAAACATACCCTTTCATATTATCAACTCTGTCAATACCATTATTATGGTTTCGTATATTAGGTTTTCCACAAAGATAACAATCATTTTTTACAATATTATAATATTCTTCTGGCGTTATAGAATATTCAATATTTTTCTGTATTGCTCGAATTCTATATTCTCCGTAACCAGATCCATGGTGGTCAGCAAAACATTCTGGATAATATTTTCCATTTATTTTCTTTTGAAACGTTAAAATGTGTTCTGCGCGCTTTATAAATATATCGTCGCTTGTAGAACCTTTCATATAATTACACATTTTGCAACAACTTACACAATTATCCAATAAATATCCTTCATTTTGATTTTTTCTATCAACACCATTAAATCCTCGAGATTGAGTCACTCCACAATAATAACATTCGTTGTTTACTATACTACAATAATCTTCGAATGAAATTTCAAATGTAAGTCTTTTCAATTCAGCATTTCTAGAATAAACATTATATTGAAGTTGTCTACTATTCTTTTTATTTTCATTAGCCTCAACCATTTTTTCTGGATTTTTCTCTCGCCATTTCTTAGCTTGGTCTGCCTGCAATTTCAAGTATCCTTCAACACCAATCTCCTCTATTTTACGCCCTCTGGAATCTATCCAAGTTTTTGCAACCTTTTCATAATTATTTTCTTTCCATTCTTTCTTTACTTGTATTCGTTCAGGTTTCGAATCATTCATTCTCGCTAATTCGTTGCGATGTTCTTTGTCGCGTTTTAAGTCTTGCAATCTATTTTGTTCTCTGCAACCCATACATGTTTTGGTAATGATAGACAATGCCCCTATAAAATTATCGATATGTAATTCTTTACAACATGTTGTGCAAAATTTAGTATTTACAACACCTTCTAATTCAACCTTCTTTTTATTTTCTTCGCGAACACATGTTCTACGACTTCTATCTTTTTCACGTTCTTTCTCTAGACAATCCGCACATTTCGAGTAGTCGTAATCCAATTCTAGCTGTGATCGACATCCACGAATATAATTATAACAAGTGTTTTTATTTAATTCTACAGTTTCATCAACAAATACACACAATTGATGAATGCCACAATAGCTATTTTCGTCACTTTTCTTGAATTTACAGCCGTCTTTTTTGCATAATACAATTTTTTCCTTTAGTTTTTCTCGCCCTACCTTACCACGTTCTTTACATTTTTCACAGGTTCTATTATCATTTTCAAAATAATTCATTTTTTTGCATCCACTGCAGAGTGCAAGATTGTCCAACATATAATCTGTATATTCATTCATATATTGATGATTCTTACAAAACCTAGAATCATTCAAACACTGAAACCGACAAGGTTCATTTTTATAATCTTTTGAAACACATTTGGGTTTTCCCATTTATATAATATACAGAGAAAATAAATTTAAGTAATTTTTTACGCAAAATATTAATATATTAAATTATGCCTCAATGTTCTTGCATATGATTTGTGGATCTATGTTGTATTTACTTCCATTTTTAACTGAAACAGTATTTTATATTAGATAATAGCTATAAACCACTATTTTACACCTTTTCTCATTTAAAACGCCCATTTTACATGAGATTTTATAGATAATTTGTCTTTGGTCGCTTCCTTGTTTTATTCTTACTTACATATTTTTCAGGTCTTTCATCATCGTCTACACCAAATTCTTCACGCATTTTATCCCACATATTTTTTAATCTCTATCAGAGGATAAATATATTTATCCGCCGATAGGATATGGGTCATCAGTTGTTTTGTAGCCATTTGGCTACAAAACCTCGGATAGACCTTAACACATCTAAAATATAAATAA